>Ga0209641_10000817_pt1 | contig 28621 bp, 29 predicted proteins | sample RifCSP16_1_FD_184022 | JGI IMG/M metagenome (GOLD analysis project Ga0209641, IMG submission 184022) | Soil microbial communities from Rifle, Colorado - Rifle CSP2_sed 16_1 (SPAdes) (version 2) | ecosystem: Environmental > Terrestrial > Deep subsurface > Rock core/Sediment | place: Rifle... | reverse complement strand
TCTATTCTATAAATTCGCGCATCCTTCAAATAGTAAGCGCCTGTTGTTTTTTTTAATTTTTGATATCCTCATAATTGTCTTCTCCCTCTACGTCTCCTTTTTTATCCGTTTTGAATTTACTATGTCCGTTGGATATAGATCGATGTTTTTAAAAGCTATATCTCTCTTTGTTGTTATTAAGCTGATTGTATTTGCTTGTTTCAGACTGTATAAAACTACCTGGCAATATGTTGGGCTCCATGATTTATTAAATATTATAAAGGCAGTGATAATATCGGAATTGATGTTGATGGTTTTGACATTAATCCCTTTTTCTTCATCGTATAGTGACTATTTTCCAAAATACTTTTCTTTTGATATTCACATCGAAGGGTTTCCGAGAAGTATTTATTTGATAGATGGGTTTATTACACTTATTTTACTCTGTGGATTGAGGATTTCCAAAAGATTAATTTTGGAAGTAGTTCAGGAAAATGCTGACACAAAGAATGGCAAAAGGACTCTTATTCTAGGTGCGGGCAATACGGGAGAGATGATATTACGGGATATGGCGAGACATCCTATTTCTGATTATTATCCTATGGGGTTTCTGGACGACGACAAAAATAAAATTGGGATGTATCTACGTGGGTTAAAAGTGTTTGGCGCAATAGATCAAGTAAGTGCGGTTATTTCAAAATATAGAATTGAGGCAGTAATTATTGCTATGCCGTCTTTAAATCACAAGATTCTTAGAGAAATTTATAATTCGGTAAAGAAATTAAAGGTGGACACAATAAAGATTATTCCACGTATTTATGATTTCCACAAACTAGATATCAATATGAAAAACCTTGAAGATATACGTATCGAAGACCTTCTGGGTCGTCAGGCAATAAACGTTGATCATAAATATTTAGAAGGATTTTTAAAGAATAAGGTGATTCTGGTGACTGGTGCAGGAGGCTCTATAGGGTCTGAGATAACACTGCAGGTGTGTTCATTCCAGCCAGAAAAGGTTATCCTTTTTGATGTTGATGAGACTGAACTGCATAATATGAAACTCAAGTTGGAAAGGATGTTCCCAGCCTTCTTTCTTAGGCAATCAGAAGGGGTCGGTGGAAATGGAAGTATGGGCGAGGGGATAGAGTGTGAGAAGAAGGAAAGAAGAGTAGTGGATTTGCAAATACAAAATAAATTAATTTTTGTAACAGGGGATATAAGGGACAAAGATGTGGTCGAAGAGGTTTTTGAGACGTTTAAACCTCAGATTGTATTCCATGCAGCAGCATATAAACATGTACCTATGATGGAGTGTAATCCCAAAGAGGCAGTGAAGGTGAATATGTTTGGAACCTATGGGATTGCAGAGGCTTCGGTACGACATCACGTAGAGAAATTTATTCTTATTTCCACTGATAAAGCAGTAAGAGCTACGAGTGTTATGGGTGCCACAAAAAGAATAGCTGAGTATATATGTACGGCATTCAATGACGTCAGAAGTCGGAACGGAAGGGATTACACAAAAACTGAATTTGTCTCAGTAAGATTTGGCAATGTCCTTGGCAGTCGTGGTAGTGTTTTACCCATGTTTCTTGAACAATTGGAATATGGTGGACCTCTTACGGTAACACACAAGGAAATGCAGAGATATTTTATGACGATACCAGAGGCTGTATCCCTTGTATTACAGGCATCCGCAATGGGAAACCACGGTGAAGTTCTCGTGCTGGATATGGGGGAACCAGTAAAGATTTTAACACTGGCAGAGGAGTTAATAAGGATTCATGGAATGGAACCGTATAAGGATATTAATATAGAGTTTATAGGCTTGAGGCCCGGAGAAAAGCTTTTTGAGGAGATTCTTACAGCGGAAGAAGGCACAACGGCGAGTAAACATGAGAAGATTTTTGTTGCAAAAACGAGTGAACAGTATTCTAAGGATGACGTAGAACGGATCTTAAATGAATTCAGGATGGTAATAAAAGAACCATCAACAAACGCACAGGAGAGTGATAGACAAATGAGGGATCTCCTGAAAAGGTATGTGATGAATTCTGGTGTGGCGGAGAAGAGGGATAAAAAACTGAGTAATAAGATAACAAATTTGAAGAAACAACCACTTAACATTTAACAGGCTGTCCGAGAATAGGTATTTTGGCAAATTCTCGTGTCATAAGTCCTTTAATATCAACTCCTGATTTTTTGAATTTTGCATTCTCGGACAACCTGTTAAGATGCGACCCCCATTCCCCTCTTTGTCTTCAACTCATAAATTTCATACGGTGGATAAGATGCCTTTAAATCAAACTCTGGAAACTGTTTGATGGCAGACTGCATGTACAAACCTTCTAAAGTTGTATTTTAAACGGAAATAGAAAATGTTTGACTTGAATAATAAAAGCATTATACTGACTACATTGAGACTAAGTATCAATGAGTGTTCTGTCTGTTATTCGGACTTTAGGGATAAATGAATGTCTGAACCAGGGGTGAGTACGTTTAAGGTTGCATTGGTGGGAAATCCGAATGTCGGCAAGAGTGTGATATTTGGATTATTAACGGGAAAGTATGTGACCGTATCAAACTATCCTGGAACTACAGTGGAGGTTTCTAAGGGCATTTGTAAGGGATTGGGTGGTCGGATTGAGATTTTTGATACGCCGGGCGCTAATAGTTTAATTCCTCTGTCAGAGGATGAACTTGTGGCGCGTGATATGCTTTTGGAAGAGTATGAAAAGCGTGTTATTCAGGTAGTGGATGCGAAGAATCTTCGTCGTGGTTTGTTAATTACTACTCAGCTCGCAGAGATGGGATTGCCTGTTGTACTAACGTTGAATATGTGGGATGAACTCCTGGATCGGGGTATGAATATTGATGTGCCTGTATTGCAGGAAACATTAAATATTCCGATTATAAAAACTATTGCTACACATAGGGTAGGAATAAATGCATTGCTTGGTTCTATAGAATCTGCGAGAGCGCCCAGTCTCCATATTGATTACGGGGGCATAATTGAAGAAGGTATCTCAAAGATACAGAAATTGCTGCCTCGATATACAATTATTAATACACGTTCATTAGCTATCATGATTTTATCGGGAGATGAAGCCCTTGAAGAAAAGTTGAGGAATAAACTTCCAAATGAGTTTTTTGGTGACATTCATCGTATTCGAGACAATATTCAAAAACAATTTAGCAATCCTTTGAGTTATGTAATCAATATAAAACGTGCAAATTATGTGAATGCGCTGGTTGAAAGGGTTTGTACGACCGTTTCAAAAGAAGGGAAAACGCATCCGTTTATCAGAGGGGTGCTTTTTTACTTCCTGGTTCCATTGGCGGCTTTCTTCATTGGATATAAACTCGCAACATTATCAATGTCTTTAATTTCTTCCAGACTTCAACCAGATAATATTTTGAATTTATTTATGCCGATTGCCGTTGGTGGAGTAACGTCAATATGGTTTTCATTGTACCTCTATTTGAGAGAATACAAGGAAAAGAGCACTATTAGTGAGATATTGGGGCGTATAACAATGCATCCAATAGCGGCATTTCCCATATTGGTTACCATTCTATGGGTTGTTTATAAATTAGTGGGGGAATTTGGCGCAGGTACTTGTGTCGATTTTTTTGAAAATAAGGTGTTTGGAAGTTCGTTAACTCCCTCAGGTGGTTTTGATATTTACATCTATATACCGTTTATCAAGAAAATATATACTATTTCCCACATAAATTTTCAGGGATTTAATTATTATTGCGGATTGCTTGCACAGAAAATAATAAGTAAAGATAATATAGTATATGAATTATTTTTGAATGAACAGTCAGGACTGATACAGGTAGGACTTACCTATGCCATTGCTATTGTTTTTCCCATTGTAGGCTTTTTCTTTCTGGCATTTGGCATTATGGAAGACAGTGGTTATCTTCCACGTCTTGCCGTAATGGTGGATAAGGTATTTAAACGTATTGGACTAAATGGGAAGGCAGTGCTTCCGATGGTGTTAGGTCTTGGTTGTGATACCATGGCGACATTAACAACACGCATCCTCAATACAAAAAAGGAACGGATTATTGCCACTTTATTGCTTGCATTAGCGATACCATGCTCTGCTCAATTAGGCGTTATTTCAAGCGTACTGGGTAGAATTTCTGGAATGTACTTTGCAATATACGTATTTGTCATTTGTACACAGCTTCTCTTTGTCGGTTATTTGTCATCAAAGGTGCTGCCAGGAACTCCTTCTGATTTCTTAATGGAGATTCCCCCATTTCGCATGCCAAAATTATCAAACATTTTTATCAAGACATTCTATAGAATTCATTGGTTCTTAAAAGAGGCTGTACCCTTATTTATGCTTGGCACGCTGGCATTATTTGTAGCTACAAAACTTGGCGTATTGTCACTTATAGAGAGGATTGGTGCGCCAATAACAAAAAATTTTCTGGGATTGCCCATAGAAACAACACATGGTTTTATATTGGGATTTTTACGCAGGGATTACGGCGCTGTGAGTATCTTTAAGGTGCTTGAAGAGAAAGGCGGCAATAAGGGTATAAATCCTGAGCAATTGTTAGTTTCGCTGGTTGTGATTACGCTATTCATTCCATGTCTTGCAAATTTTCTGGTGATGATCAAAGAGCAGGGGGCAAAGAATGCATTTTTAATGTTCGCATTTATATTGCCATATTCTGTACTTATAGGTGGTATTTTAAGGGTTATTTTACAACATTTGTAACAGTTCACCGGAGGAAAAAGATTTGACAAGATAACAGGATAGACATGATATAAATCCAGTTAATCAAAACTATTTATCACAACCTGAATGAGGTTATATGGAATACAAAAACGTGACTGAGACAGTTATCGGCTGTGCTTATCGTGTTTATAATAAAATGGGGTTTGGCTTTCTTGAAAGTGTATATGAAAAATGCTTACCCCCGAATGAATCTATCGGGGGCAGGCCTGGATGCAGAGGCACAAAAACCTATCACAGTTTACTATGATGATGAAATCGTAGGAGAGTTTGTAGCTGATATTATCGTTAATGATACAGTTATTTTAGAACTAAAATCAGTTAGACGAGTTATTAAAGCGCATGAAGTACAACTGGTTAATTACCTTGTTGCTACGGGAAAACCTATAGGACTTATTCTTAATTTTGGGGAAAGCAAAGTTGAGGTTAAACGAAAGGTCAAGGATTTAAAGTAAAAGATATACAGGATGAAAAAATTATCATGTTAATCCTGTTCATCCTGTCTGAGGTAGCTGAACTATTAATAATAATTTAACAGATGCAAATACGCGGAAAGGTAGTGTCTATTACAGGTAATGTTGCCGAAGTATGTATTATCAGAGAAAATACAGCATGTGGAAGTTGTTCTACCTGTCTGAAAAAAATGGGTGTGAGAGATATTACAAAAGTAGATGCCATTAAGGGAATTCAGATTGGACAAGAGGTTGTTCTTCGTGATAATATAAACTGGTTTATAAAAAATAGAATTATGCTTGTCGTAGTTGCTTTTGTTTTAGGTATCATATTAACAGAGGTAACATCCACTATCGTATCATTCGGTACTTACAGAGGTGGAATGGCTTTGCTCGCAGGGGGAATATTAACATTAATAGTGTTAATTGTTTCATGGATCAGGAAGCCGCGATATCTTTTTAGGATAGTCAAGGTAGGTCAGGCGTCCTCGCCTGACATTATAATGACAGACGGGGACGTCCGTCCTACCAATAGAGGGGGGGAGAACATAACATGACCGAACCGGGTTTAGAAGAAATGCTGGAATTGATATGGACAATGAAAGAAGACGCGGATAAGGTCGAAAAAGATTTATTAATCAAAAAGATGAAACTCCCTGGGGCAGAAAATATGTTGAAGACTTTAACTCAGGAAGACTTTGTTAAAATAACTGATACAAAAGTAGAATTTACCAACAAAGGTATGACAGATGCGCGATTGATTATCAGGAGACACCGTCTTGCAGAAAGGCTGCTGAATGACGTTTTAGAGGTAAAAGAAGATACCATGGATTCCAGCGCATGCAAGTTTGAGCATTTTCTGGATGAGGAAGTTACAACCAGTATATGTACCTTATTAGGACATCCGGTAAGCTGTCCTCACGGAAAGGCCATACCGCCGGGGGAGTGTTGTGGAAAGGCAAATAAAGAGATAAGACCGGTTGTAATGCCAGTAACGGAACTAAGGTCAGGGGATAGGGCAAAAATATCTTATATAGTAACAAGATATCACGAACGGCTGGACAGACTATCTTCTATGGGTCTGTTACCAGGCGTTCAAATCCGTCTTCATCAAAGGCAGCCAACGTACGTTATTCAAATGGGTGAAACACAAATTGCCTTAGACACTGCCATTGCGCGGGATATTTACGTACGTCTTGTTTAATTCCTCATAAGAACTAATTTTGCTTTACTTTATAAATAATTTTAAATACTATATCTCCATTAATTATGCAGAAGTTCGTTACGAATAGCCTTAATTTATAAGGAGTATTAAGATTTATGGATCCGGGTGTACTGATTGGAATAATACTAGGTGGTGGATTGATTCTCGTATCTATTGTTTTTGAAGGCGGCGTTTCATCAATACCAGGATTTATTAATATGCCGGCAATCATGATCACAGTTGGAGGTACATTGGCTGCGACTATTATACGATTCCCAATCCCTATGGTAATAGGTGCAATTGCGGTAGTTAAAAAAAGTGTCTTTGTAAAATTAGGATCGGCTGAAGAAGAGATTACCAGATTGATTCAATATTGCAAGGTTAGCCGTCGGGAAGGTCTTTTAGGATTGGAAAAAGAGATTGAAAAAATCAAAGACGAATTTCTGATTAAGGCGGTAAGGTTGCTCGTAGATGGTTCAGATTCAGATACAATAAGAGGCATCTTAGGTACGGAAATTGATAATATCCGACTAAGACATACAACAGGTAAGGGAATTGTTGAATTCGCAGGTACCATATTTCCCGCCTTTGGTATGGTCGGAACAGTGTTGGGACTTATTGCTATGATGAGAAAGCTCGATGACCCATCACATATCGGAGAAGCTATGGCTGTTGCCTTTATCGCCACCTTTTATGGTGTTACCTGCTCAAACCTTATCTTGCTCCCGCTCGCTGGTAGGTTAGACACCTTGAGTAAAAAGGAGCTTTTTTTGAAAGAAATTATTATGGAGGGAGTTATTTCCATTCAGAGGGGAGACTCCCCAATGGTGCTCGAAGAACGACTAAAAGCGTTCTTGCAGGCAAAGGCAGCTAGTAAAATGTCTGCAAGTTCAAAAGAAAAGGAAAAGACACAATGAGTGATGAGGATGGTGGTTCTTCCGGAGGACACGGTGGCCCTGTTTGGTTACTTACCTATTGTGACTTAATTACGCTGCTGGTAGCCTTTTTTGTAATGATGATTGCTTTTTCTTCAATTAATGTGAATAAATACAAAGAGGATGCCCTGAAGATTGAAGAGGCTTTTACTGGTAGTGGTGGAGAACGTTTTTTGGAAAGTGGCACTCAGCCAGTGGAAACCCTCTTTGAAAAGGAATTGGGCGCGCTGGAAAGTCACGGACTTGAAGAACAACCTATAGAAAGCCAACTGGAATCCGGGGAGATGTACAATTACATATTGGGTTTTGTAGAAGAAAGCGGGTTAAAAAAGTCAATTGATATCGAAGATGTAAAGATAGGATGTAAGATAAAAATCCCTGTAGATTTGTGTTTTGAAAAAGGCGAGTCTGTATTAAAAAGAGAAGCATATATGATCTTTGATAAACTAGGTATTGTGTTACGAATTCTCGGAGGTAAACTGGTAATTGACACAAATATGGGAAAAGCCGAAAAAGAGATTGATCTGTCAATAAATAGGGCAGCCACTATTTGTGAATTTCTTGTGACCAAGGAGGATATTGAACCGCAAAAGATTGCGATATCAGGATATCGTGTTGCAGAAGCTGAAGAAAATACAATTACTATGATGATATTTAAATAATAACTTTAAAAATTTATTACACATTTTTTATGTCGTCATCATCACATCACAAGAAGAAGAAAAAATTGCATGCTTCTGGAACTCCCGACCTGTTTTGGACCTCCTACGGTTCGGTGATAACGATATTGTTGGCCTTCTTTATAATATTTTGTGTCAATTTTACTGAAGGGCAAAAAAAAGAACTTATTGAAGAGTTTAAAAAATCATTAAATAGAAGCAATATTACCTTTGGTATGGGCGGGATACTGCCCGATTGGAATGCGAGATCAACAGAAGATATCCAGAAGTTGAAGTATATTTATCCTGAGAGTAAAAGCGAACCTACAGAAAGTGGTGATAAAGGAATTGATTTATTAGATCGAGAAGAGTATCAAATACCTGCGTCCGCCGTTATTTTTTTTAAAGAGAACGATAGTGCGCTCTTCATGGAAGGAAAGCACTCCCTGGACAATTTAATTGATTTAATTGGAGATAGGCCGTGTTCTCTTGTTATAGAGGGTCATACGAGAAGGAATTTTGTTCCCTCAAAAGGATACGACAACTGCTGGAAGATTTCTTTGGACCGTGCAAAGGCAGTAGCTGATTATCTCCATGAGAAAGGCAATATTTCGTGGAAGAGATTGATCACTATCGGATACGGAAACAACAAACCTTTGGCGAAGAATATTAAAAGCGACGGGCACAATGACCGCGTATCCATAATTATCAACATACTGAGATAACCCGTTCTTCTTTTCGCTTGACAATTCCTCCTGGGTGTGATATTAATTTTCAATCATGAAAATTATTCTAAACTCTTTATTGATTGCATTTCTCGCATACCTTTTTTTACCTTTATTCAATAATGGCATTGCCAGTGAAAAAGACAAAGACATAATTATTTATAAAAAAGACATTATTATTCGTTCAGATGAACTTAAAGCAGAGCCTAAAAAAGATAAAAATGCCGAAGGGACCAAACCTATCGAAGAACTTGTAGAAAAAAAACGAGAAACCCCCAGCCTTGATATCGTTGACAAATATTTAAAAGAAGGGAAAAAATATGAGGCAAGAAATGCCTTATCGGATATATTTATCAATAAAAAAATACCGGAAAAACAAAAAGAGATAAATGAACTATTAAATAAATTAAACGAAGAATTAATCTTCTCACCCCTGCCCTCTCCGGATGCTACTATGTATACCGTTCAAGCCGGCGATATCATGGCACTAATTGCCAAACAATTTAAAACAAATTACGAACTGATTATAAGGATTAACAATAAATCCCCCACGAGACTGAATATAGGAGACAAATTAAAGATACTTACTGGAAAGAGTAAAATATTAATTAGTAAAAGCGATTTTACTCTGACTTTGCTACTCAATGATCATTATGTGAAGCAGTACCGTATCGGCATAGGGAAAAATGACAAAACCCCGGTTGGTACGTTTGAAGTAAAAAATAAGCTGAAAGAACCAACGTGGTATTCACCCAACGGCGGTATATTCCCTTATAGACATCCGGAAAATATTCTTGGCACCCGGTGGATTGGTTTTAAAGATAAACCAGACCTGTATGGTTATGGGATTCATGGTACGGCGCTACCTGATTCGATTGGCGCTGCTTCGTCAAATGGGTGTGTCAGAATGGTGAATAGCGATGTGGAAGAGATCTATGATTTTGTAACATTAGATACGAAAATTATTATTCAAAGGTGATAACGTATGTATAGAAACGAGCCTCTCGAAAAATATTTAAAAGATGCGGCTGCCGGAACACCTACGCCAGGTGGTGGAAGTGTGGCATCGCTGGTGGGCGCTTTAGCGACAACGATGTCCTCCATGTCGGCAAACTTCACCATTGGCAAGGAAAAATTTAAACACTATGATTCGCAGTTGAAGAAAATACTTGGAGAGTGCGAGAAGAGCAGAGAAACTTTATTATCCTTGATGGAGGAGGATATTAAAGTTTATAGTGGGATCACGAATGCGTATGGATTGCCAAAGTCGACCGATGCAGAAAAAAACAAACGGTCGGCAGAAATACAAAAAGCAACCATTACTGCAATGGAAGTACCATTAAAGACGACAATGTGTTGTCTTTCTGTATTGGAGCAGACACGAGAATTAGTAGATATTGCAAATCCTAATCTCATTTCTGATGTTGGAGTGGCGGGCTTTTTAGCTGAGGCAGCATTTCAATGTGCAAAATTAAATGTGGATATTAACCTTGCTATGATTAAGAATCGGAGTCTTGTTGAAAAGACACAAAATGAATTGAGCCACGCTGAAAAGAAGGCAAAAACGTTTTTTAAAGAAATACAAGATAAAGTCCAGAAGATTATAAAGGGATAATCTATGGAATGGAAAATAACCAAAGGCTCCAGGGGATGCATCCTTTGCAGCAAGGAGTTTTGTGAAGATGAAGAGTATTATTCAGCGCTTTTTGATAAAAATAATATCTTCATACGAAAAGATTATTGTGCTTCATGTTGGAGCAAGGATAAGGGAGACGGGCTTTTTTCATTTTGGAAAACGAGAGCGCCAAAAAGAGATAAACCTGTCCAAAAGTTTGTAAATAATGAAGTCTTTCTGGATATGTTTACCAGATTAGAGGGGAAAAACGAAGCAAATCAAAGAAATCTGCGATATGTGCTGGCGCTTTATCTAATACGGAAAAAAATATTTAAATTGAAATCTTTTAAAAAAGAAAATAGAGAGGAGCTTATCACACTGTATTTTCCAAAAGAAAATAAAGAATTCAACGTATTTAACCCAGATTTAAAAGATGAAGAAATTGATGCTATCACATCAGAAATGAGTCAACTCTTAAACTATCCTTATTTAGAACTTGCAGATGTGTTATAGCTACAGGTTTTGCAGTCAACGGCAATCCCTCGTATTTTTCTTTCTTTTAATGCCGTTCGAAGTTGCACTACCTGATCTGTATTGACGTTATTCTCTTTCTGTACTGCCAATAACCTAACCCGCAACTGTCTTGTCGTTTTAATACTTGGACACTTGGGTTTTTGAATACCTACAGGACAGACACCAACGATTTTCTTCTTGTTTGTCTTCTTTGCCACAGTGAATCTCCTTCCTAAATTTTTTTTCTTACTTTAAGTGTAAAGTTAACTATCCATTTCTTTCATTAAATCCGGAACTATAATTTTCAGAGTTTCTTTTGCAGCAGATTGTTCTGCTTCCTTCTTACTTTTGCCCCATCCTTTCCCGTATTCATTACTTTTTATTGAGACTATTACTTCAAAAGACTTCCCGTGATCGGGGCCAATTTGCTGCAAGACTCGATAATTAGGCGTAATGCCATATTCCTTTTGACTGTAATGTTGAAGAATAGATTTGTAATTCTTATCGTGCTGATTTTTGCAAACGAGGTCAATTTCTTTTTTTAAATGTTTTATGGTAAAATTGTACGCGGCTTCTATGCCTCCGTCCAAAAATATTGCGGCTATAACTGCTTCAAATACATTGGCAAGTAAGGATTTTGGCAGATAATTCCGGTCATTTAAACCCTTGCCTACTGAAAGAAAATCTTTTAGATGCGCCTCTACACTAACATTGGCAAGTGTTGTTTGACTCACCACCACAGATTTTATCTTTGTTAATTCTCCCTCACTACACTGCGGCATGGTTTTGTAAAGATAGTCTGAAATAATCATCCCTAACACCGCATCTCCCAAAAATTCTAATCGTTCGTTAGAAAAATTATTTTCTAATCTGCAGGAGGTGTGGGTTAGCGCTTTTTCAAGCACGACGGGATCATGAAATGAATATCCTAACGTTAATTGACACGCACTGAGTTTTTCCGGGTTTATATGATTATTCGTTTGCAGTATCATTCTTTTGAAACTTTTTTTCTTTAAAAAGCATCGACTCTTCTATAGCAGTATATTTTGTCGCAGCATTGATAAGCTCAATGGCCGTGCTGCGCCTGAATGAAACAACCTCTACCCTGCAACCATGTGCTTTTAACATTTCTACAAGTGGTACGAAATCCCCATCTCCACTCACCAGGACTACGGTATCCAGCTTTGGTGCAATCGCTATGGAATCGATTGCAATACCCATGTCCCAGTCGCCTTTTGCTGTACCGTCAGGTCTTAGTCGAAGCTCCTTTGATTTTATTTCATACCCTAAGCGGCTCAATGCATCAGTAAAGCTGGATTGGTCTACGTCAGGTTTTTGTACCACATATGCAATAGCGCGAATGAGATTTCTGTCGCCTACAACTTCTAACAGGAGTTTACTATAGTCAATCTTTGATTGGTGTAACGCCTTTGCCGAATAAAACATATTTTGGACATCAACAAATACCCCTATCCTTTGTTGAGATCCTCTGATTCGTCCACCTACCATGTATATCTTCCTTTCTAATATAGACTTAATATTATGAAGATGCTGTATAAGTACCTAATTGAAAAAAATTTTAATATGAATAACTTTGCGAAAATTAGGTAGGTAAAATAAAAATACTATAATAAATTCAAAGATCATAAAGCATGCAAGACGGGTTACGTCATAACATACCTTTTTACAAAATATTAGAGCAACACAAATTTATATTTAAAATTTATTTTAACAGCCTTTTGCGGACAGTCAATTAAAAAACTGAAATAACTTAATTTTATTGACTCTTATATCAAATTCTGATAAATTTACCCTAATAAATATATAAATCTAACTGCTTTGTTGACAATAACTAAACATAAAATTAAAAAAATTGGAATTAACTAAAACTCGCCATGGACATAGACTATTTGAGAATGGAAATTGATGCACTGGATTCTAAAATAGTAGATTTACTCAATGAAAGAGCCAAAATCGTATTGAAAATTGGTGAGATAAAGAAACAAAACCAGGCGCAAATCTATGTCCCAAACAGAGAGCAAGAGGTATATTCACGTATTAAGTCACAAAATAAAGGCCCTCTGACGGACGAATGTCTCGCTGCAATATACCGGGAACTGATGGCAGGCTCTTTGGTATTGGAAATGGCCATCAAAGTATCATACTTGGGCCCGGAAGGAACTTTTAGTTACTTTGCTGCTAAACAAAAGTTTGGGTCGTCTGTTGAATACGTCCCGGTACGGGGCATTGACGATGTTTTCAGAGACGTAGCAGGGGGGAGGAGTGATTACGGAATTGTGCCGGTTGAAAATTCGACAGAAGGCAGCATAAGAGAAACACTAAACATGTTTGTGGAGTTCGATGTAAAGATATGCGCCGAGATTATTTTGCCAATTCACCATTGTTTAATGGCAGGTTGTAAAAAAGAGGAGATTAAAAAAGTATATTCAAAACCACAGATTTTGTCTCAATGTAAAAATTGGCTGGCAAGCAATCTTCCTCATGCTGAACTTATAGAGGTCAGCAGCAGCGCTGAGGCTGCTCGTATTGTCAGGGATGCTTCAAAATCAGGAAAAGAAGGACAATATTATGCAGTAATAGCAAATGCAGAAATAGCGCAACTGTATGGAGCAAATATCCTTTTTAAGAACATAGAAGACAACCCAAACAATATAACCAGGTTTTTCGTTCTCAGCAAAGATTACGGCGCACCGAGCGGGAAAGACAGGACTGCAGTAATGTGCTATATAAAAAATCGAACAGGTGCTTTATTAGAGATACTAGAGCCTTTCAAAACATATAATATTAATCTCACAAATATCGAGTCATTACCTACCAGAAAAAAAGCGTGGGAATATTGCTTTTATCTGGATTTTGAGGGTCATACATCGAATGAAACTATTCAGAAAGCCCTCAAGGATGTATCTAAAAAATGTTTTGATATGAAGATTTTGGGATCATTTCCGAAGTGTGATTAAGAGGACATAATGCAATTGTATAAGAATTTTCATTTTATTTAAGCGGGTTATTACGATGTATGGCATAGAGAATCCCCCTTAGAAAAGGGGGTTAGGGGGTTGTAAACTTGTCCTCATGAAAATGGGGAATAGCCCGGAAAAACACAACCCCCTGAATCCCCCTTTGTTAAGGGGGACTTAAACGGAATAATTTAATGATAATGGGAAAAAAGCCTTTTATTGTGGGGAATTGGAAGATGAACCTCACACTTGCGGAAGGAGTGGAGTTTGCCAAATCGCTCAGAAATAATTTGCATGGCAAAAACGAAACCATTTGTGGGATTTGTCCGCCATTTATATTCTTGAAAGATATTTCCAAGGTGTTAGAAGGTAGTGAAATTTGCATGGGAGCACAGAATATTCATAGTGAAATAAATGGCGCCTATACAGGTGAAATTTCAGCATTGATGGTAAAGGAAGCAGGCTGTACGCACGTACTGATTGGTCATTCAGAACGACGACATCTCTTTGGTGAAATTGACTCGTTTATCAATGCAAAGATAAAGACAGCGCTATCTGTTAATTTAAAACCAATTTTTTGTATCGGAGAAACATTAACTGAAAGGGAGGAAGGAAGGACAGAATATGTAGTCAAGAATCAATTAAAAAATGGTTTGCCGGGAATCGATAATAATTATGTAGAAGAACTTGTGATTGCCTACGAGCCTGTTTGGGCTATCGGTACAGGGAAAACGGCTTCGCCTGCGCAGGCCAATGAAGTTCATTCGTTTATCAGAGGCTTTTTGACAGACTGGTATGGTAAAGACATTGCCAATAGTGTATATATTCAGTATGGGGGAAGCGTAAAACCAGAGAATACGAGAGAGTTGCTAGCACAGTCGGAGATCGATGGTCTTCTGGTGGGTGGTGCAAGTATTAAGTTAGAATCTTTTTTAAAAATAATTGATGCCGCATCAATTCAGTAATGTTTTAGCAAGTGGATTTTTAATATTGGGAGAGTTACATGGTAAAGGCTGAAAAGGCATTTAAGTGGGGAATTGCAATCATTGTCATCTTTGGAATATTAAATGCATTCTTTTTTTTAAATTTAGTTATTGGTTTAAAGATTGCGGTACCTATTTTATGTGTGTTTTTGATTGGGTCTATTCTATTACAATCGGGCAAAGGCGGTGGATTGGCAGCTATCGGGGGTTTGGGGGATCAATCTGCCTTTGGTACGAGATCAAGTACGTTCTTGTCTAAAGTTACGTATCTTATAGGAGCTGCATTCATTGTTGCTACCATATTTTTGTTCAAACTGTCCATCCCTACAAAGTCCTTAGAAACTATGGTTACGCAGGATATCCCTGCTGCACAACATACGCATGAACATTCTGCACATGAGGGAGAACATGCACATGGTGAAGTTCCTCGTGCCGCTGGCGCTTCAGAAGATACCGCTAATGTTGGTATGCAAGATGTTGCCGAAGAAGAATCGAGCAAGACAGGACTGGAAGGTACGTATCATCAGTCCGCAATAAAAGAAGGGGCATCGCAAAGCCAACCGGCAGGTATGAATCCTGTTGAAGAACAGGCATCAAGCGTCAAAGAAAAGTCTGCAAGCGAAGCACAGAAATAGACAGGTAATAATTCTAAAGTAAACAATACACGAACGAAAGATTTTGGTGGCCTTGATGTTAAAAAGCATGACAGGATTTGGTGTTGCTGAATATAAAGACGACGAACTCACGATGCGTGTGGAACTTCGCTCGGTTAATAACCGATTTTTGAAGATAGATTCACGGCTGCCGGAAATATTGCAATCCTTTGAAACTAAGATTGAGCGTCCAATCAGGGAAAAATTAGCCAGGGGTACGGTCCTTTTAAATGTAAATTATCAATCTCTCCGGCAAGAACCTGAGTATGCCTTGAACAGTGATAGGCTAAAAGAATATTATCATTTGTTAACTGACATAAAAAAAGAGATTGGTTCCAGAGAGAGAGTATCAATTAATTCCCTGATACTGCTTCCTGGCGTACTGCAAAAGGGGAAGAATAGTCAGACGGACAAGAATACCCTTCTATCCCTATGTGTCTCCCTTATTAAAGAAGCCCTGGAAAAGATGTTGGAAATGCGGGCTGTTGAAGGAATGCATCTCGCAAAAGACATCGAACAGAGAAAAGAATTTATCCTTTCAATACTCAACAAAATTGAAACCATGTCGCCTATTATAGTTCAGGAATACAGTAACCGCTTACGAAGCAGGGTCTCCTCGTTACTGAGTGGAACTGATATAGAATTGACAGATAGCAGCCTTTGCCGCGAAATTGCCATCTTTGCAGAACGATGTGATATTAACGAAGAAATTAGCCGTCTTAAAAGCCATTTATCTCAACTACAAGAAACCATACATTCAGATGAATCGGTGGGGCGGAAGCTGGATTTCATTATTCAGGAAATGTTCCGTGAAACCAATACGATGTGCTCGAAGGCAAATGACAGTGTGATGCTGAAGGATTTGGTGGATGTAAAAACAGAGATTGAGAAAATTAGAGAGCAGATATTTAATATTGAATAGGGATTTGTAATCTCTTAGATTTTGTAGCACTTTTCGAGTTCGATATGAATTATACTATTCTGCAAGGTGATTGTTTAAAGATTTTATCAGAAAATATTATAGGAATTAGAACTGATTTAACCTTTCTGGATCCACCATTTAATCAAAATAAGGATTACAATTATCATAACGATAATTTACCTGATGAAAAATATTGGGAGATGATGACTGCTGTTTGTAAAGGTATATATGAAATTACCTCTAAAGGTGGCGCTATTTATTTTATGCAACGAGAAAAAAATACAGAAAATGTTTTAAAATGTTTCAAAGAAACAGGCTGGATATTTCAAAATTTAATAATCTGGAAGAAAAAAACCTCAGCAGTTCCTTGTTCAAACAAGTTTGGTAAACATTACCAGATTATAGCTTTTGCAACCAGAGGTGCAGCACCGAGGGTTTTTAATAGGCTTAGAATTAATCCTCCATTGCCACCAAATTATAAATTTGACAGAGAAAATGGAGTTTATCTAACTGATGTATGGGATGATATACGTGAACTTACAGCCGGTTATTTTGCGGGAGATGAGGCATTAAGAAAGTCTAGTGGAGATAAATTCCATAAGCAACAATCACCACTTGCCTTGCTTTTGAGAATTATACTTTCATCAACAAAAATAGGTGATACGGTTTTAGACCCTTTTGCAGGTACAGGAACTACACTAGTAGTTGCCGAACAAATTGAAAGAAAATCAATTGGCGTCGAAATTGACCCGGATAATGTACAATGTATCAAAAATAGGCTAAAAGAAATTAGAGAGTCAGATAATATTCAGAAATTTCAAAAAGATTATATTTATACGGAAAATCTAAACGAAATATGGGATATTGGGCTAGACAATTCAACTAAAAGACATAAAATCAAAACATTAAGTTTATTTAAAGATTTTTAATGTATTCTATTTATCATTTTTTTAATTCCACGATACCTACACGTAAAAAGGACATATCAAAAGTAATAACAAGTGATAGTAGTATTATAAAGCAACAAATGGAACTGGCTGGGAATGATATTTATTCTTTGCCATTTAGGGATGTGTTTTATTTAGTGAGAGGTAGAAAAAAAGGGCATACAAAAGTTTGTTTGGTTTATGGAAGTTTTTTTGAAACAATCAGCGTTGATACTCTTATTAACAAGTCTTTCGCACAAGTTTTAGATGAACGATTAAAAGAGAGCGGCGCAGAAATTTCAGGTAGTATAAAGGATATTTTATCCTCTATTTTTTCAGAACAAGAAAATTTTAGCAAGGTTAGAAATGTTGAAAAGGCATCTGTCAAATTGAGGTTTAGAATTATGACAGAAGTTAAAGCCGAAGGAAATATTTTAAATTCTAATAAATACCCTGAAATAAGCGATGACAGCTTAAATTTTGTTTTACCGTGCGACACGGATGAAGATGAAAAAAATATTCTTGACAAAGCGAGATTAGTGTTTAACAAAAAAACCTTAAATGAATTTAAGATTTTTAAAATTAAACATCACTTTAATGGTTATTTCCTTGTGTTTCAGTCAACTTTTTTTACTAGATGAAGCTGAATTATATTATTATTTTAATAAATGCTATATGTTGATTGGTTGTACAAAACGACATGGGAAAGATCGTAATCATTTCCGGGCCGTCAGGATCAGGGAAAACAACGGTATGCAAACTACTCGGAAAAGATCGGCATGTGAAGAAATCGGTCTCTGTAACCACACGTCCGCCCCGACTTAACGAAAAGAACGGTGAGTCCTACTATTTTGTATCGACTGCTGAATTCGAGGATATGATTCAACGCAATGAACTGGCAGAATATGCTACATATTGTGGCTGCTATTATGGAACTCCCCTTAAAGCATTAAAAGAAGCCCTTAAGAATGAAATTCTGTATCTGCTTGAAATAGAAGTGCAGGGCGCATTGCAGATCAAGGAGAGATTTCCTGAAGCTATATCGATATTTTTACTCCCACCTGATAAAAAAACATTGGGCCAGAGGTTAATCAAAAGGAACACAAATAAAGAGGATGATATGATACTTCGTTTGAAAACCGCCGAAAAAGAATTGGAATATAAAGATAAATATGACTACTGTGTTGTTAACGATGATCTGGAAGTAACAGTAAATACTATCCGTAAAATATTAAACCTGGTGTAATCATGTCCTATAGTATCGTTTTGGGGGTTACCGGTAGCATTGCTGCATACAAGGCCGTAGAGGTCGTATCGAGTCTGACGAAACGAGGAAATAATATTACTGTTATCATGACGACAAATGCCCAGCGATTTGTGAATCCTGTAACATTTCAGTCTATTTCAAAGAATCGAGTCATAACCGATCTTTTCATTGATACGGGAAATTATGATCCCAATCACGTATCCCTGGCTGAACATGCCGATATCGTGGTGGTTGCGCCGGCAACTGCAAATTTTATTGGTAAGGTCGTGTCCGGTATAGCAGATGATGCGCTAACATGTACCGTTATGGCGGCGCGGTTTCCTGTAATTATTGCACCTGCAATGAATGACAGTATGTATTTGAATCCTATTGTGCAGGAAAATATAAATAAATTAAAGAAGCTTGGATACGTTATCATTGAACCAGAAGAAGGTCGGTTGTGCACGGGTCGTGTTGGGATCGGGAGATTAGCTTCTGTTGAGAAAATTGTTGGCGTAATCAATGAAGAGCTCAAAAAGAAAAAGGTTAAGTAAATACTCATGAATAAGATAAAAGTAAAGGTAATGAGAAAGCAGGGATGTGGGGATTTACCTTTGCCCCAATACATGAGTGAGGCTGCCAGCGGGATGGATTTATATGCTGCTGTGGATAAAGCAGTCCAGCTTGAACGCAGTGAAATAAAATTGATTCCCACAGGCATTCATATAGAATTACCTTTGGGGTACGAAGCTCAAGTCAGACCAAGAAGCGGGCTGGCTTTAAAATATGGTGTAACGCTTGTGAATACACCAGGCACAATTGACAGCGACTACCGTGGAGAGATTGGTATTATTATGTGTAATCTTGGGAAAGAACGTTTTATCGTAGAACGTGGGATGCGTATTGCGCAACTGGTAATCCAACCGGTATTCAGGGCGGAATTGATTGAGGTTGATTGTCTGGAAGAAACCCGTCGTGGCACAGGTGGATTTGGCCACACGGGACATTAAAGAAAAAACACATAAGTACGCACTTCCGACTCGTTCGGGCTAAGGGGACTGTATGGAAACAACCGTCGCGAAAAAGATATGGACAGAAAAAGAACTAATGTCTTTACCTGAGAATGGGTATAAGCATGAATTAATAAACGGAGAACTCGTTATGGTGCCAGCAGGAATGGAACACGAAAATATAGTAATAAAACTTTCGGCTGCATTGGAAAGATTTGTTTCAGAACACAAACTTGGTGCAGTTTTTGGTTCAAATGCCGGGTATCGTATGAAATCAGGCAACCTTCGTTCACCGGACGTATCATTTATAAGTAAAAAGCGGTTGCAGGGATTTAAACGGCCTCCCAAGGGGTTTTTTAAAGGTTCACCCGATCTCGCAGTTGAGATTCTTTCGCCTTCTGACACCATGGAAAATCTTCATGAAAAAATTGTTGAATATTTTGAAAACGATACAAAATTAGTATGGGTAATCAATCCTGAAGAACAAGTTATTTTGGTATATCACTCGCAGCGTCCCGATAAGCTTCTTTCAGGAAATGACATATTGAATGGAGAAGACATTTATACAGGATTTACACTCCCCGTATCGGAATTGTTTGTAGAATTATAATACTATGGGAATTAAGCGTTTTATACGTTACATTACTGCAATTATCCTTATAGCCTCCTCATTATTTATCTTTTTAAGTTTTCTCAGCCATTCTTACAATGACCCACCCTTTGCGGATTATCCCACCAATAACCCTGTGCATAATTTCTGTGGAATAGCAGGGGCGCAAATTGCAGGATACGCATTGGCGGGACTGGGGAGGACTTCTTATTTAATCGTTGTCCTTGTAAGCTGGCTTGGGGTGTCGTATCTCTTTAAGGAAAGCATCGAATATCTCTGGGTAAAAATGATCGGGGCTGTTTTATTACTATTTTCGGTTGCATCCTTATTGACGCTTGGATGCTATGCATTCAAAAAATCCCTTCTATCAGACAATGTGGGAGGAATTTTCGGAATCATAGTTGTCTCCGGGTTATATGAATATTTCAATCTAACAGGGACGATAATTATTTTGGCATCGGGACTGGTTATATCGTTTATGCTCTTGCTCAACGTTACGCCTATTTCTCCTTTTGTCAAGTGCTCAAAAGCAAAAGAAGAAATGCCTGTACCAACACACGATTCTGAAAATGAAGGCGCTAACATCCGTTATCGTGCAAAACTAAATACATTGAATAATTCAACTATAGAAGTGGAGAATGAGCATCCTGGATCTATAGGCGCACTTAAAAAGACTCAGGAACGATATGATGTGGAACAATATCCGGAAGATGAAGATCCGGATATCTATGCTGAAACTGTCAAACAAAAGAAAAATGATTATGACCTGCCGCCAATTGATCTCCTGGAAAAGCCAGCAATTGACCAGCATTCGGATGATTGGGATCAAATTACGCAGCGTGCACAGGTACTAAAAAACGCCCTCGTACAGTTCAATGTGAATGCAGAAGTCGTGGAAATTGCAAGAGGGCCTGTCATCGCCATGTATGAATTAGAATTAGCGCCGGGAACGAAGGTGGGGAAGGTGGTAAGCCTTTCTGATGACCTGGCAATTGCCTTAAAGGCGCCGAGTGTAAGGGTCATTGCTCCCTTGCCTGGCAAGTCATCGATTGGATTGGAAGTCCCAAATACCAAAAGAAAAACGGTGATGCTGCGGGAGTTGCTGGAAACGTCCGATGACATGCGGGGGAAAATGGCTATTCCACTCCTGATTGGAAAAGATGCGGCTGGTAATCCCCTCATATCTGATCTGGCGTCAATGCCCCATTTACTCATTGCAGGAACAACCGGTTCCGGCAAATCCGTTTGTCTTAATTCAATTATATTGAGTATTCTATTTTTGCGTCATCCAACCGATGTCCAGCTTCTCCTGGTAGACCCGAAAATGGTCGAATTTTCATTATTTCGGGAAATTCCCCATTTGATAAGCCCCGTAGTGACAGATATGAAAAAAGCCGCAGCCGTGCTGGAATGGGCGGTGAACAAAATGGAAGAACGGTATGCCTTACTTGCCAGTGTTGGCGTGAAACATATAAATGCCTATAATAGGCTGGGGACATCCGAAATCAGAAAACGTTTAAATCCCGAGGGCGATGCCAATCTCGACGATGTACAATTTTATTTGCCGCATATCGTTATTGTGGTTGATGAACTGGCGGACTTGATGATGGTGGCATCCAAAGAGGTTGAGGCTTCTGTTATTCGGCTTTCTCAAAAATCTCGCGCAGTTGGCATTCACCTCATACTCGCAACGCAGCGGCCTTCAGTTGATGTGATTACAGGATTAATTAAATCAAATATGCCTTCGAGGATATCATTCTACGTTGCTTCAAAGGTCGATTCGAGGACGATTCTAGACCAAAATGGGGCGGAGAAGTTATTAGGAAGCGGCGATATGTTGTTCTTGCCTCCTGGAACATCAAAATTAGTCAGGGTTCAGGGCTCTTATGTAAGTGACGAAGAAGTAAAAAATGTAGTTGAATATCTCCGAAAGCGCGCTGCGCCAAAGTTTAATTCCGAATTGAAAAGCTGGAAAGGAGTCTCAGAAAGAGAAAATATTGCTAAAGACAACCTTTACAATGAAGCAGTGAGTATCGTGCTGGAGACACAAAGGGGGTCTGTATCCCTTTTGCAAAGACGATTGGAGATTGGATATTCACGCGCTGCAAAGTTGATTGACCTGATGGCTGAAGACGGCATCGTAGGAGAATACAAGGGGAGTCAGGCCAGAGAGGTATTCCTAACCCTTGAAGAATGGGACGCCCAGATGGCGCGGATGAATCAGGATGACAATACCTAGCGCTGCAAAGCCGTAACCAAAATGAATTTAACCACAAAGACACAAAGCGCACAAAGAAAAGAATTTGAACTTCTTTGTGTCCTTTGTAACTTTGTGGTTTAGAAAAACTTACTGAAATAAGAAGTATTTACATACTAATTATTATAATTATGAAATCTAAGAAAGTTGCTTTAATCAATTTGGGATGTACAAAGAACCTGGTAGATGCAGAGGAGATACTTGGCAGGATAGCAGATAGCGGAAGCATTATCTGTCAACACCCTGAAGATGCAGAGGTTTTGATTGTCAACACCTGCGGTTTTATTGACGATTCCAAGAAAGAATCTATCGATATGATCTTAAAGGTTGCAAAACTGAAGGAAGGCGCGCAGTGCAAAAAACTCATTGTAACAGGCTGTCTTGCCCAAAGGTATCCCAAAGAATTGCAGAAAGAAGTCCCTGAAATCGACCATGTGGTCGGATTAAAGGATTTTGATAAACTAACCGATTTGTCAGGTTCCGGTCAAAAAAGGGGGAAAGACCATTCAGCACAGCGCAACGATGATTGGCGGAATCGGATTAGACTGACCCCAAAACATTATGCCTATATCAGGATTTCAGACGGATGCGATAATAAGTGTAGCTATTGCGCTATTCCTGGCATACGGGGAAGATTCTCCAGCCGCACGATAGAGAATGTCCTGGAAGAGGCTCACCAGATGGCCAGTGACGGGGTAAAGGAAATAAATGTCATTTCGCAGGACACTACTTCATATGGCGTTGATTTGTATGGGAAGCAGCAGTTGCATGTGTTATTAGAGAAGCTTTCAAAAATAGAAGGCATTGAATGGATAAGGATATTATACACACATCCAAGGCATTTTTACCCGGAACTTATTCATGTGATAAGTCAGCAGCATAAAATCTGCAAATACATTGATCTTCCTATACAACATATTAATGATATTATTCTGGCAAAAATGGGGCGAGGAGTAACTCATGCTTATATAGAGAGTTTAATCAACGATTTACGAAGTCATGTCAATCACCTGTTCTTAAGAACGTCTGTTATTGTCGGTTTTCCCGGGGAAACGGATGAACACTTTGCTGAGCTTTTGGAATTTGTAAAAACTATCCAGTTTGAACGGTTGGGGGTTTTTACTTACTCTAAGGAAGATAATACGCCTGCGGCAGCCTTCAAAAAACAAATACCTCAAAAGATTAAAGAACAGCGACTAAAAGAAGTCATGCTCACGCAGCAGGAAATTGTTTTGAAAAAACACAAAAACCTCGTGGGCAGTTCAGTTCCGATTATTGTTGATGAGAAGGATGAAAACAATGATGGATGGTTTGGCAGGACGTACGGGGATGCACCCGATGTTGATAGCAAAGTGATTATTCAGGGAAATCATGTAAAAGCGGGTGATATTAAAAATATGCTTATCACCGGCGCCATGGGATATGATCTGACAGCAAGTTCAATAAAAAATGGAAAGAGGATCAAATGAGTTCGTTTGATTTTTCAAGATGTGCGGCATTCAATCTGCCCAACCGATTGACCCTGTCGAGGCTCCTGCTGGCCATTGTATTCTTTATTTTTTTATCGTACCGTTGTTACACTATTGCGCTTATTGCGTTTAGCCTGGCATGGTCAACCGATTGGTTAGATGGTTATCTGGCACGCAAAAAAGGTCTCCTTACAGATTTTGGGCGTATTGCAGACCCATTTGTGGATAAGATTATCGTCTGTGGAGGATTTATATTACTCATTCAGCATGCCCATGATATCATACCATCGTGGATGGTTGTTGTGATTGTAGCCAGAGAATTTCTCGTCAACAGTCTGAGAAGCTATTCAGAATCAAAGGGGATTGAATTTGGAGCAACGATATGGGGGAAGGCAAAGATGTTTGTCCAGTCATTTACCATCAGCCTGATCTTGTTGTTCTTTGCCCATCTTCAGCACCTTATAGTCATCAAACAGGGAATCATAGTTATGCTCTGGATTACGGTCATTATCACCCTCGTATCGGGAATCACCTATATGGTGAAAGCCGGCCCTGCAATCCTGACGAAGTAGCGATGTTATAGAATAACATTGATTATCCTTCAAATTTAAATCCTTTCTCAAACCCAAAGTTTAATGTAGAGACGCATTGCATGCGTCTCTAATTTGTCAACCTTTTTTTAGACGCACAGCAGTGCGTTTGTGCCTTCTAAAAGGCGGGTTCAAGTTGCAAACCCCAACCCGCGGAGGACGCAATGTCTTGCGTCTTGGAATGCACATGGTTGTAATACACGGAGACGCATAGCAATGCGTCTCTACAGCCATGTAGGATGGGCGAAGCGAACCCATCGTTTCGTTATCTTTTTTAGAGGGACAACCTTTCAGGCTACTTTTAATCCAATACACATCCTTATCGCAGCGTTTACTTCTTTTAACAAGTCCTCAAGGTTGACAGGATTGATTTGCACTGCCTGTCCCAGGCTGATTGTCCTGGCCAGAGTGTTTAGGAGGATAGGGTTTTTTAATTGTTTGAATCCAAATACAACTAATATATCGAGGGTTTGTGGATATTGCTTAATGAGTTGATAGACGTTTGTGCCGGCTGTTGCGATTGTAATTTGCTCTGTCGAATCTTCTTCTACGTTAAGCCGCATCGTTTTCCAGGCATTTATGCCAAAACAGAACATCGCTGCGTACTCGACAAAACCGCTGATTCCCATAAGAGGATAAAATTGTGGATACAGGTGAGTGGAAACCGGTTGTGCGACGACCCTGAATAAACACCCGATGTTAATCAGCACGAATGTTGCGTTAAGTAGTTTCGTACTGCATAATTTCACACCTTTACTCAGGGGAATCATCTTGGAAGCACATCCCAGGATCATCATGCTGATGAATCCGATAAAGATGGCATGTCGGTATGCGCCAAACAAGGCATGAGAAGTCCGTTCCCCCGACAGGGTTTCATAAATAGTAAAACTCAGCAGTGCACTTTCTGAAACAAACAGCCATATAAGAGCGGCTCTAATATATTTTCTGAATCCAGTGGGCAAATTAGGGTTATTCTTAATTGCCTTTTTACTGTCAAACAAATTCAAATTATATATGAATAAAAATACCCCAACGGTCTCCAGAATCCCTGATATTAAAAATATCGCATTAAAAAAACCATAGAGATTATCAGTATATTCCCGGTAAAACCCGGATATCGTTCTTAATGCAATAGAGATATTTAGTATGTAGAGAACGTATGCGCTTATTTTTTTGTTTGGCTCCTGTATGCCCAGGAAAATTGGCAGCGTCTTTGTAAATATTCCAATTATGACCATGCAGGCAAACCCCATAATCTGGATATGCCGAATGGGGTCCTTAAAGACTTCGGGGATGTATGTGTTTCCTACAACGGTAAAATGGAAGTATAAGGCGACAAACGCTATTGCCTGAAGGATAAACCAGAGATAACTGGACAAGAGAAACCCTTCGTAAGCTTCGTACTTCTCTTTTCCCGATGAGAAATACGTCCTGCAAATAACGTAGATAAAAATGGCTATAGAAGCGACTTGGAAAATACAACCAATCAGGGCGGGAATCTTTAAGAAAAAAAAGCCCGTGTAATGCGAGATTGTCTTAAAAACAAAGGAGAGGAAAATACCTGCTAGCATTAAAAAGAAGGATTTGTAAGCCAGTGGCGAGCTATAGAGCATGGAATTCCAAAACTTGGGTAATGCAAAATATGAAATTCCCATGATAAACAACCCAACCCATCCATATACCTGCGTATCACCGTGTGTTTCTGTAAGTATCCAGGCTACAGAAGAAAGGGAATTTCGAAACGCCGAGTAGGCCAGTAGAGATGCACCATAGAGGCATCCAGTTGAAAGCGCTATGATAATGGCTGTTTTAACAAAGATTTCATACACATGTTCGGTTTCCGGTTTGGTAATGGCAACCTCAGCGTTCGAATCAACTTCTCCATTGATAAGTTTTTGAAGGTCATTAATAAGTTGTGAGGGATTGATATTGTGCATCCTGGCGAAGAAGGAAAGAGGCTTATCGGGGAGGACGTTACTACCGCACATGATACCGTACGTCTCAAAAATGCGGCGGGTGACAGGGTGTTTTTCAACAACCTCTTTGACAGTACTTTCTTGCCTTATCCTCTCCATAGATGAAATTCCTTCCGTCTTTGATAATATTTTAGAGGCATTTTATAAAATAACATGAGTGAAAACATCTTGTAATTTATTCAATGCAAAGTAATAATATGAAATAATTTTGATTTAATATATCAGATGTGCAAAATGTGTCAATGACATTTTCTATACGACAATAGGGTTCTTGCAGAAATAACTATGTTCTATTCTATACTAACCCCACACCGACTCCTCCTCCTCGGTTTTATTTTTATCATTTTTGTAGGCGCCTTTCTTTTAACGCTTCCTATAGCTTCTACCAGTGGCAATGCACAATCTTTCATTGATGCCCTGTTTGTAGCAACCTCAGCTATCTCTACCACCGGATTGACGGTTGTTGATTTGGGTAGTTTTTATTCTTTTTTTGGGCAGATCGTTATTCTTGTGTTGATCCAGATAGGGGGACTGGGATATATGATTTTCGCCGTCACGATCGTGTTGCAACTCGGCGTTAAGTTGTCACTCGGTGGAAAACTGATCCTGGAAGAATCCCTCAGTAGTCCTCCTTATGAAGAAGTCTACCACTTCAGCAAAGTAGTAATCTTTATTACCTTCATATTCGAGTTTTTAGGAGCAGCGGTATTAAGTTTGTATTGGATGAGAGATTTTCCCATAGAACATGCCGTCTATTTAGGAATATTTCATTCAGTCTCTGCCTTTTGTACAGCCGGTTTCAGCTTATTTCCTGACAACCTGAGCGTTTATCGTGATAGTATTGTCATAAACGTGATAATCGGCATGCTTTGTATTGTCGGAAGTGTTGGGTTCTTTGTCATCTATGATGTGTATAATATGGTGTCTCGGAAAAAACGTGAAGATGAAACACCTAAGAAACTCCTGGTTCATACAAAACTGGTATTAATCATGCTTCCAATACTTATAATCACAGGAGCGTTACTGATATATCTATCTGAATGGAATACCCCATTGCCATCGTTTAAAGACAGAATTTTAACATCTACATTTCAGGCAATCGCAGCATCCACCACAACAGGTTTCAATACGTTGGATACGGGGACGGTGAAAACTTTGGGATTAGCCACCATGGTTATGTTGATGTATATTGGAGCTTCTCCAGGTGGCACAGGGGGTGGAGTTAAAACTACCACCTTTGGACTATTGATTTTGTCTATTATCTCTGTTATATCCATGAAGGATGAATTAATATTGTTTAATAGGCGTATATCCCCCAGGACCAAAGACAAGGCATTTGCTATCTGTACCATTGCCCTGCTCCTTATAGCATTGGATGTCCTTATTTTATCAGTAACTGAAAATGCCTCATTTATGGAAATAGTATTTGAAACTGTCTCTGCATTTGGGACTGTTGGGCTTTCTACTGGCATTACACCTGCGTTAAGTTTTACAGGCAAGATTGTCCTTGTCGTTACAATGCTCATTGGCAGGGTAGGCCCTCTTGCTATAGGATTTTCCATCAGGGGCAAATGCAGGCTGGTACCGATTAAATATCCGGAAGGGGGGATATTGGTTGGATGACGAGCTAGAGACAGGTTTAAAACCTGTCTCTACGTTTGGTTTTTATTTTGCTTATTTCAGGCTATTTTGCTATTTATAGATATCAAATTAGATTGGGTTTTGTCTCACAAATCCCAACAACTTTTTCTTGTTCATGTGAACTAATTACACACCCCTTTATTCCCTCTTTTTAGAGGGGACTTGCGTTCTCCCCTCTATCAAGAGGGGTCGGGGGTGTGTCGGAAACCAACGAATGCTTCGACACGCAAGTTTGAAATTAGTATACGTTTAAAAATGCAAGGAGATCACATGAGACAATTTGCCGTAATTGGTTTAGGAAGGTTTGGTCGTAAGGTGGCAGAAACACTTGCTAAAAAGGGCGCCCCTGTTCTTGCGATTGACAGTAATCAGGAGTTGGTAAGCAGAGTAAGTGACCTTGTTACTAAGGCAGTTCAGATAGATAGCACCGATGAGCAGTCACTTGTTGCCAGTGGTGTAAAGGATGTGGATGTGGCAGTGGTAAGCATGGGTGAGGATGTCGAATCGAGTATTCT
>Ga0209641_10000815_pt1 | contig 28641 bp, 22 predicted proteins | sample RifCSP16_1_FD_184022 | JGI IMG/M metagenome (GOLD analysis project Ga0209641, IMG submission 184022) | Soil microbial communities from Rifle, Colorado - Rifle CSP2_sed 16_1 (SPAdes) (version 2) | ecosystem: Environmental > Terrestrial > Deep subsurface > Rock core/Sediment | place: Rifle... | reverse complement strand
CGGGCTCAGGGACGACGAACTGGACGGGTATTATCTCACCGAAGAGCAGGAAGGGCTCGTGCGGATATTCCCGGGCAGCGAGAAGCTCAGATACCTGATCCCGTTCCACCGGCCGGAAGAGACGATCGAGCTCCTGTCCGGGCTCCGCTCCCCCTCGCGGAACAGGCTCGCGGCAATGGCGGACGACGGCGAGAAGTTCGGCGTCTGGCCGGGGACGTACCATTCCGTGTATGAAGAAGGCTGGCTCGAACGGTTCTTCACGCTCCTTGAACAGAACGCAGGGTGGCTGGAAACGACGACCTTCTCCGAGTATGTCGGGAAAGAGCAGCCGCGAGGCAGGATATATCTTCCAACGGCCTCGTACATGGAGATGGGTGAGTGGTCGTTGCCGACCCGGGCCATGAGGGAATACGATGAGGCCCTGGACAGGGCAAAGAATTCTCCGGACTTCGCAAGCGTCAGGCCGTTCATCAAGGGCGGGTTCTGGAGGAACTTCCTGGCGAAGTATCCCGAAAGCAACCAGATGCACAAGCGCATGATGATGGTGAGCGGGAAGGTGCGGGACGCACGCGCGCTGCTCGATGAGCGCGGAACCAAAAAAAAGGCGGCCGCATCGCCGATGACCGACCACCTCTACCAATCGCAGTGCAATGACTCGTACTGGCACGGCGTGTTCGGCGGTCTCTATCTGCCGCACCTGCGCTCCGCGATATATGAGCATCTGATCCGGGCGGAGCATATCGCTGATACCGTACGGTATCAGCGAGAAGTCAGAAGTCAGAAGTCAGAAGTCAGAAAGGGAAAAACAAAGAACAAGAAATCTGATCAGCCTTCCTGGCTTGAGATAGAAACCGGCGATTTCGACATGGACGGGAACGAGGAAGTGGTCGTGAACTCGGAGCTCCTGAACCTGTTCATCGATCCTGCGGACGGCGGCAGGCTGTCCGAACTTGACTGGAAGCCGCGGTCGTTCAATCTCATGAACACGCTCACCCGCAGGCGCGAAGGATACCATGACAAGGTTGTATCAGCCGGTACGGATACGGACGCGGCAAAAACCATCCATGAGCGCGTGGCGGTGAAGGAGGAAGGTTTGCAGTACCACCTTCAGTATGACTGGTATACCCGTGGTTCCCTCCTCGACCACTTTATCGGCTCAGGGGTCGACCTTTCGAGTTTCATGAAGTCCGAATACTTAGAGACAGGCGATTTCGTCCTCGGCCCGTACCGCATGAAGACAAAAAAACAGGGAGGTGTCGCCACGGTATCGCTCGAACGGGCGGGGACCGTCGAGGGCCTCGCCGTGCGTCTCCGGAAAGAACTGTCCGCGCGCAGCGGCGAAGGCGGTTTTGCGGCCCGGTATCAGATCGCGAACATCAATAATGAAGAGCTGAATGTCGTGTATGGGACGGAGTTCAATTTTTCTCTTCTGGCCGGCAACGCGCCCGACCGGTACTACGACATACCGGGCCACACCCTCGACAAGAGGCATCTGGCGTCAACGGGAGAGACGAACAATGTGTCCCTGGTGAGCATTGTGGACGAATGGCTGAAGCTCAGGCTCACGCTTTCGTTCTCGCAGCCCGCCATGCTGTGGCGCGCGCCGGTGGAAACCGTTTCGCAGTCCGAGGCGGGGTTCGAGAGGGTGTACCAGAGCTCGATGGTGATGCCGCTCTGGCGTCTGTCGCTCGGCGCGGGCAAATCCTGGGACATGGAAATTCAGGTGAAGATAGAGTAGGGCAATTTGATGAATGCAAAATGCAGAGTGCAAAAGGCAAAAGTCAAAATGAAAGAATATAAAATCATGGCCGAAGGCCATGCCGCAATTTTGAAATTTGCATTTTGAAATTTGACTTTTGCATTGCTTTTTTCGTGCGAAGGTGGAGGATATATCGTATGAGAAGTATCGCAGTAACATTTCTGGTGCTCTGCGCGTTGGCTTTCTCCGCGGGCGCGGCTGACAAGCCGCTCGGTCTTGATGAGTTCAGCTCCGTGGATGACCTCGCTTCGGCGATCCTCGCGTACTTTCCCAAGGTGCAGGGCGACGTGACGGCTGTGCAGGGAGACCAGCTCACGATAGCGCTCGGGAAAAAGAACGCTCTCATGCCCGGCATGGTCCTTGGGCTCTGGAGAGACGGCAAGGAAATCCTTCACCCCGTGACCGGTATGGTGATAGGGCACGTTGAAGAAGAGGTGGGAAGCGTTGAGGTGACGAGAGTAGGAGATCTTTCGTCCGTGGCTGTGGTGAGGAAGAAGCTCAAAGAGCCGAAGCAGGGCGACCGGGCGCGGATCACGCCGAAGAAGATCCAGCTTGCCATCGTACCGCTCAGGGCTGACCGGCCGGAGATCATCGCCGAGCTTACGGAGCGCCTGAACAACTCCGGGCGGTGTACGGTTTTTGACGGCGAAAAGGTAAGCGCCTTTCTCAAGAACAGGCCGCAGAAAGACAGCGTCCTTATCAAGGAAATGGGCCGCGTGTTCAATCTGGATGCGGTCGTTGCGGTGGGGATCTATCCCTCCGAAGGACGGTATCTGGTAACATCGAAGATATTCTATGCGGAAGACGCCCGGCCGCTTGCCACTATTGTCGCCACCATGAGCCTCGCGACCAGGAAGGACGCCCTTGGAGAGATCAGGCCGTTCTTTGCTCCGCTGAAGGGTGAAAAGAGCGGCGCCCCGGCGCCCGCGCTGCCGTTTGCGGTAAAACACTTTGTCGCTGAAGACCTCGACGGCGACGGGACGATCGAGTATGTCTTTTCCGATGGTGTGCGTCTTCACCTCTACCGGCAGGAGCCGACAGGCTGGCGGGAGATATGGACCGAAGCCGGCCCGGCGATCAGCAGCAGGGTTCAGCACCTGTACCTTGGCGCAGCCGATATCAATGGCGCCGGCAGGCCGCAGATATTCCTGACGGCCATGGAGGACGGAAAGGTCTGGTCTTCTGTTCTCGAGGCGAGCGACGGCACGTATCGCCGGATCGTGAAGACGCCGGGTTTTTTCCGGGTGATCAATTATCCGGGCCGCGGGCTCATGCTGATCGGACAGGATTTTGATCCGGAGCGATTCTTTGCGGGCACGCCGAAACAGTATGCCTGGTCGGGCGGACAATACATCGCCGGGACTGAAGTCCCGTTGCCGGCGGGGGTGGGGTTGTACGATTTTGTATTTGTGAATTTCGGGGACCCCGGTCTTCTTCTCGTCGCGTTCGATGAGCGGGACCACGTTCTTGTCTATTCAAAGGGGGCCGTTATCTGGAAGAGCGAGGAACGGTATCAGGGGGGCGAGACGGCGGTGGTGTTGCCGATGGCGAACGCCGACAAGGGAGATCTGAAGGTGAAGATCAGGGGAAGAATTCTCGCTCTCGATATTGACGGCGACGGCAAGGATGAGGTCATTCTTCCCCGGAATATCGGGCGAACTCTTTTCAGGTGGGCAAAGGCGTCTGAACTCCACACCCTGGGCTGGACAGGCGCGCGGCTCGAACAGGAGTGGGAGATAAAAGACATTCCCGGCGCCGTTCTGGACCTGCAGGCAACGGCATCCGGAAAAGGACCAACGCAGATACTCACTCTGGTGGGGTCCTCCGGCGGGCTGTTCAAAAAGAAGAGCGTGCAGCTCATGGTCTATTCCGGCAGAGAGAGGGAATAAGAACCGTGGAAGCCAGGTTGGGAGAAAAGAATCGTCCATGAACTGCGTTTACAAAAGGGGAATGATAATCGGCGCTTGTCGGCCTTTCGATCATCACCCCCACCTTCGGTTCCTCCCCCGTCGAGGGGGAGGAGCTTTGGAGAAAGGCATTTTCAGGTGAAAGAAAAGGTTCTCACCATCGAACAGCTGCGCGCCAGGCTCGAGTCCTCGGGCCTTCCGCGCCACATTGCCATCATCATGGACGGGAACGGCAGGTGGGCCCTGCGCAGAGGCATGCCGCGTATCGCCGGCCACAAGAAAGGCGTGGACACGGTGCGCAGCGTAACGGAACAGTGCCAAAAGCTGGGGATACCGGTACTGACGCTGTACGCCTTCTCTGACGAAAACTGGGGAAGGCCGAGAAAGGAAGTGGACTTCCTCATGAATATGCTCGAGAACTTCCTCAGGGCCGAGATCGCCACCATGAAGACGAACGGGATAAGGTTCCGCACCATCGGCAGGATCGAGAAGCTCCCCGCTTCGGTGCGGAAATGGATCGAAACGGCCTCGTCCGAGACCGCCGGGAACACGAACATGGTCCTCAATCTCGCGCTGTCCTACGGCGGCCGGGGAGAGATACTTGATGCGATCACGAGGATGCGTTCTTCGAACGGAGCGGTCAGCGCGGTCACCGAGGAAGCCTTCAGCGCCTGCCTCGATACCGCGGGACTGCCCGATCCCGATCTCATCATACGGACGAGCGGCGAGCAGCGCATCAGCAATTTTCTCCTCTGGCAGTCAGCGTACGCGGAGTTCCATTTCACGGAGACCCTCTGGCCTGATTTCGGCGAGAAGGACCTGCTGCTCGCTATCCTTGACTATCAGGGACGGCAGCGGCGGTTCGGACTCACCGAGGAGCAGGTCGTGCGGAACGGCGAACAGCGTTGATCGCAAGCAAATAGGGGTTGACGGTTTTACCACAAAGATACCAAGAACAGAGGCAAGACAAAAGATCGCCACGAAGATACTAAGACACAAAGAAATGCGTTGCCTTTGATTCTATATCCAAGTCTGGATTTTCTTAGCGCCTTCGTGACTTCGTGGCGGATTTCGTTCCGGCGTGTCCGGGGCAGGTTTACTCATTACGGAGAAGACACATGGGAATCAAACGGGTCCTGACCAGCATTGTTCTTATCCCTGTCCTGTACGTGATCGTATGGGAACTGCCTCCGGTTTATTTTATGGGGCTGGTCGTGGTCGCGGCGGTCATCGGACAGTATGAATTTTACCGGATGGCGGGACACCGGGGGATCAGGCCGCTTGCGGTGCTTGGCGTTGCGCTCGGGGTCCTGGTCTCGATAGCGATAGATTTTTATCAACCCGACTTCCGCGGGGGAAGAGGGGGCGCTTTCCTTGTCACGTTCTGCGTGCTCCTCGTCACGGTTGTTCGTCTCTTTTCCCGACGCCCGGTAGAAGGAGCTATCGAAGATGTTTCCGCGACATTGCTCGGCATATTTTATGTTGCCATGCTCTTCGGTTTTCAGATGGCGCTTCGCGCGGGCGATCACGGAAGGCAATGGCTTATGTTCATGTATCTGGTGATCTGGGCCTCGGACACCGGGGCATACTACATCGGGACTTCTTTGGGCAAACACAAGCTCTACCCGAAGATCAGCCCCAAGAAGAGCGTCGAGGGCCTTATCGGCGGGATGGTCGCCGCCGCCGGCGCCGCGCTCCTGTGCCGCGCCTGGTTCCTTCCCGCTGTCGGTGTTTTGGAGGCCGCGGTCCTCGGTCTTGTCCTCGCGGCTGCGGGCACGCTCGGTGATCTTGTGGAGTCGCTTTTCAAGAGAAGTGTCGGCGTGAAGGATTCGGGGAGCCTTATTCCCGGACACGGCGGGATGCTCGACCGGATGGACAGCATGCTGTTCGCCGCGCCGATGCTGTATTATTACCTGGGGATGAGATGAAGAGTTGAAGAATTCAGAAGACAGGAGCCGGAATTCAGGAGATAAAATAGCCTGCTTTATTCTGACTCCTGACTCCTGACTCCTGACTTCATATGACAATCAAGAATATCTCCATATTGGGTTCCACGGGTTCGATCGGCCAGTCCACGCTTGCGGTCGTCGAGAAATTCCCCGACCGGTTCAGGGTGGCGGCGCTTGCCGCGGGAAACAACATCGAGCTCCTGGAGAAGCAGGTGCGGCGCTTTAAGCCTTCGACGGTCGCCGTCGTCGGAGAAAAGGCTGCGGAGAAGTTAAGAAAAAGCTGCGGCGACCTTTCGGTCCGCATCTTCGCCGGCGTCGAGGGTATGATCGAAGTGGCGGCCGCGCCCGAGGCGGACATCACGGTTTCCGCCATTGTCGGGACCGCCGGGCTTGTGCCGACGATCGCCGCTATCCGTGCCGGGAAAAACATCGCGCTTGCCAACAAGGAGGTCCTTGTCACGGCCGGAGAACTGGTCATGGCCGAGTGCCGTGCGCAAGGGGTTCATATCCTCCCCGTGGACAGCGAGCACAGCGCCATATTTCAGTGCCTCAGCGCGGGCCCGCACAGGGACATCAAGAGGCTGGTGTTGACCGCGTCGGGCGGGCCGTTTCGGAAGTACTCGAAAAAAGACCTTGAAAAGGTGACAAGCGCGCAGGCGCTCAAGCACCCCAACTGGAGCATGGGCAGGAAGATCACCATCGATTCCGCCACGCTCATGAACAAAGGCCTTGAGGTGATCGAGGCGCACTGGCTCTTCGGGATCCGGCCGGAACGGATCGGCGTTCTCGTCCATCCGCAGAGCATTGTTCACTCCATGGTCGAATATCACGATGGAGCGGTCATGGCCCAGCTCGGGATGCCGGACATGAAAGGTCCCATCGCGTACGCGCTCTCGTATCCCGACAGGCTCGCGGGGGTCTCACCGGCGCTCGATCTGACGGCGATCGGAACGCTCACCTTTGAAGAGCCGGACACCGGCCGTTTCCCGTGCCTCGCCTACGCTTACGAGGCCCTCAAGGCGGGCGGGAGCATGCCGGCCGTGCTGTCCGCGGCGAACGAGGTGGCGGTAATGTATTTTCTGAAGGACGAGATCAAGTTCACGGACATCCCCCGCGTGGTCCATCAGACGATGGAGGCCCACACGCCGTCGCCGATCAAGATGGTGGAGGACGCGCTCAAGGCCGACCTCTGGGCGCGGCGGGAAGCGGAAGGAATTATAGAGGCCGGGGTCAAGGGTCAAGGAATTATTAACGGACGGTAACGAGCCAGGTCAGCCACTCGCTCTGTCGCTTAGCGTGCTATAAATGCTTGAAATTCGTCAACGCCGGTGCTGTTTCCTGCAGCGCTTTCGGCGTTACGGTATCTTTGCCTTGCACGCTTACAGCGCCTATCGCTCATGACTGACCTGAGCACCTGAGTAGTTGCAACGGATGCACATAATTGTGTTTGTTCGTAATGGGTCCGTCGTCCCCGAATACTTCTATCGGGGCTCCAGTATCCCATGAAAAAAGGCTGGATCCTCGTTCAGAAACACTGCGGGAATGAAGTTCTTACAAGGAGGAAGGATGACACTGATCTATTTTTTGATCGTGCTCGGTATACTCGTGTTCGTGCACGAGCTCGGGCACTTCATCATGGCGAAGATGGCCGGCGTGCGGGTCGAGAAGTTTTCGCTCGGCATGGGGCCCAAGCTTATCGGGTATAAGAAAGGGGACACGGAGTATCTGATCTCGGCGCTCCCGCTCGGCGGATACGTGAAGATGGCGGGTGAAAATCCCGATGAAGAGCCGACCGGCGCCGCCGATGAGTTCCAATCCAAGACCGTGTGGCAGCGCGTGAAGATCGCGGCGACAGGGCCGCTTACGAACATCGTCCTCGCGTTCGTCGTGATGCCCTTCGTGTTCATGATCGGCGTGCCTGTCGAGGGGCCGGCGAAGGTGCACTATGTGGAAAGAAACTCTCCCGCTGAGCAGGCGGGCTTTCGGGCCGGAGACATTCTTGAGGAAATCAACGGGAGGCGCATCAATGATTGGACAAAAGCGTTCTCGCTGATCGCCGTAAATCCCGATACCGATTTGAACGTTATTATTGAGCGGCGCGGGGAAAAGGAGATCTTAACGCTGAGGCCGAAGCCTGCAACGGAGCTTAAGATAGGGATTTCCGGACTGGTTCCTGATCAGTTCGTTGAAATCATTAAAGTGACCCCGAAGTCCCCGGCAGAGCAGGCAGGGCTTGCGTCACATGACAGGATTCTCGCCGTTAATGGCGTAACGGTGTACCATTTTGAGCAGTTCGTTCAGCTTGTGAATGAAAGCAAGGGAAGGCCGATCCGACTCTCCGTTGAGCGCAAGGGGAAACGCATAGAGAAGATGGCCACTCCTGTCAAGCGAGGCGAGAAGTATGTAATCGGGGTCGAGATACAGATGATCGTGAGCCGCGTTATTAAAAAGTTCGGATTTTTTGAATCTCTGAAACGTGGGGCGGAGAAGACCCTTGAAATGGTAGACCTGACGTTCATCACGCTCAAGAAGCTGCTGACGTTCGGGCTGTCGATCAAGACGCTCGGCGGGCCGGTGATGATAGCCCAGCTGTCCGGACAAGCCGCGGCAATGGGACTTTCTGCCTTTCTGGGACTGCTTGCCATGATCAGCATCTCGCTCGGCATCCTGAACCTGCTCCCCATACCGGTCCTCGACGGCGGGCTCATCCTCTTTCTTATCATCGAGGCGATCCGGAAGAAACCGCTCAGCCGCAGGACGATGGAGATCGCGCAGAGCATCGGCGCCGCGGTCCTGATCTCGCTTATTGCCGTGGTGTCGTATAATGACATCATGCGGGCGTTCTTTAGTAAGTAGAAAAGCCGTAGCGGCGCCCTTTATGGGCGACGGAATTTCGTCGGGGATAAACCCCGACGCTACTCCATGCATATAACTCGTAAAAAAACGAAGCAAATCACCCTCGGCAACGTCAAGATCGGCGGCAAGGCGCCTGTCGTTGTCCAGTCCATGTGCAACACGGACACGCGGGACGCTGAAGCCACGCTCGCGCAGATCCGGCGTCTGGAGCAGGCCGGGTGCGAAGCGGTGAGGCTGGCGGTGCCGGACGCCGAGGCTGCCTCGATGCTCGGCAAAATACGGAAGGGCACGGCCCTGCCGCTTGTCGCCGATATTCACTTTGACTATCGCCTGGCGCTCAAGGCCGCTGAACAGGGCATGGACGGGCTCCGGATCAATCCCGGGAACATCGGCGGAAAGGACAAGGTCGCCGAGGTTGTCAAGGCATGCAGGGACAGGAACATTCCGGTCCGCATCGGCGTGAACGCGGGTTCTCTTGAAAAACCGCTGCTCAAAAAGTACGGACATCCCACGCCCGAGGCAATTGTCGAGAGCGCGTTTGGCCATATCCGCATCCTCGAGGACCTGAATTTTACGGACCTCAAAGTATCGCTCAAAGCTTCTGATGTGCTCACAACCGTCGCCGCGTACCGGCTCTTCTCGGAACGGTCCGATTACCCCCTCCATATCGGCATCTCAGAGGCGGGGACGATCTTCTCGGGCACGATCAAGTCGAGCGTGGGACTGGGCATCCTGCTCGCCGAGGGCATCGGAGACACTGTTCGAGTGTCATTGACGGCCGACCCGGTGCAGGAAGTGCGCGTGGCATACGAGATTTTAAAGTCGCTCAAGGTCCGCGCGCGCGGGGTGAACATCATCTCCTGTCCAACCTGCGGCAGGACGGAGATCGATATCATCGGCCTTGCCGAAGAAGTGGAAAAGCGGCTCGCGCATATCAAGGAGCCGATCACCGTTGCCGTCATGGGCTGTGTGGTGAATGGGCCGGGCGAGGCTGCCGGGGCCGACGTCGGCATTGCAGGCGGCAAGGGAACGGGACTTCTGTTCCGCCACGGCGAGGTTGTGAAGAAGCTGCCCGAATCCGAGCTTGCGGACGCGCTCGTCAAGGAAGTGGAAGAATTGGCGGACAGGAAGGCGAGCAGCGCCAAGGCGAAGCGCTGACCTAATCCGGAAGATTGACATCACTCAGAATATGATGTAAGGTGTAACTCATGGAGGCGTGCCATGGAAACGGTCAAACACAGAACCCAGATATCTCTTGAAGACTGGCAGTATCATATGCTCCTCGATGAGTCTCGAAAGACAAAAAAGAGCCTTTCGCAGATTATCAGGGAGATGATTTCGGAAAAGTTCTCGCGCGCGCGCGCGGGAAAGAAAAAAAAGGATTCGATTTTTGAAATAATCGGAATCGCGGAAGGAAACGATCCCTATGTCTCCAGGGATCATGATAAATATCTCTACGGGAAACCGAAATGAAAAGGGTTTTTGTTGACGCAGGGGCATGGTATGCGCTGGTCGATAAAGCCGATATCAACCACCGGAAGGCGACTGACTATATCAGGCAGAACACTCTTCCGCTGATAACCACGAATTTTATCTTCGACGAAGCGATCACCTTGCTCAGATCCCGCCACGGATGGAACATTGCCAAAGAGTTTGGCCTCAAGCTGAAAGACAGTAGCTTTGTAAGCCTGATCTCTGTCCGCGATGAGGACGAAGATCGGGCTTGGGAGATATTCCTGAGATATAAAGATCAGGATTTCAGCTACACCGACTGCACCAGCTTTGCAGTCATGGAGCGGCTGAAGCTTGATGCCGCCTTCTCCTTTGATCAGCATTTCAAGGCCATGAAGTTTCATGTCGTGCCGGGGTTGTAAAGAATAATTGATTTCTGTTGTCCGTTTTCCGGAGGCTTTTCATGCGCTATTCCCATCTCTTTATTCCCACCTTGAAAGAAGCGCCTGGCGATGCCGAGGCGGTCTCGCACAAGCTCATGGTGCGCGCAGGCTACGTGCGGCAGCTCGCGGCCGGGCTTTATATCTATCTTCCGCTCGGCATACGGGTGATGGAGAAGATCAACCGGATCATCCGCGAGGAGATGAACGCCATCGGCGGACAGGAGGTGACCATGCCGGTGCTCAATCCCGCGGAGCTCTGGCAGCAGACAGGCAGGTGGGACACCATCGGCGACGAGATGTTCCGGTTGAAAGACCGCGGCGGCCGCGACATGTGCATGGCAATGACGCACGAGGAGACCATGACCTGGCTTGCCGCGCACGACATCCGTTCCTACCGCGACCTGCCGCAGATCTGGTACCAGCTCCAGACCAAGCTCCGCGACGAGGCGCGGCCCAAAAGCGGCGTGCTCCGTACGCGCGAGTTCGTGATGAAGGACTCTTACAGCTTCGACCGTGACGAGGCCGGTCTTGATAAATCGTACCAGATCCATCTTGAAGCATACAAAAAAATGTATTCCCGCTGCGGCCTGAAGTTCTATGTGGTTCAGAGCGACACGGGCATGATGGGCGGGAGCATGGCCCATGAATTTATGGCGCCCTCTCCGGCGGGAGAGGACGAGGTGGCCTTGTGCGACGCCTGCGGATACGCGGCAAACGTGGAACTTGCCGGATCAGTTCCGAAGACGCCGAAATTCGCCGATGAAAAGAACGAAGAGGTTTCCACGCCGGAGAAAAGGACGATCGATGAAGTCACCCGATTCCTGAAGGTCACGCCCGATCTCCTTCTCAAATCCATTCTCGTGATCAGCGACAAGGGGCCGGTGCTCGCGCTGGTGCGCGGAGACCAGACCCTGCATGAGAAAAAACTGATGAAGATCATCGGCCCGCACCGTCCCGCGCAGAAGGAGGAAGTGAAGGAGGTCCTCGGCGTGCCCGCGGGGTTCATCGGCCCCATGGGGCATACGGTCAGAAAGATCGCGGATACCTCTCTTCAGGAAGGCCTCTACATTGCCGGCGCGAACAAGGAAGGCTTTCATGTAAAAGGCGTGAAAGCGGGCCGGGACTTCGAGGCCGAGTTCTCGGACATCCACCTCGCGGCGGTGGGCGACTCGTGCGTTCAGTGCGGCAAGCCGCTCCGCATCGAGCGGGTGATCGAGGTCGGCAATATCTTCAAGCTCGGCACGAAGTATTCCGTCCCGCTCAAGGCGAATTATCTCGACGAAAGCGGCAATGAGAAGCCGATCATCATGGGCAGCTACGGCATCGGCCCGGCGCGGATAGCGGCCGCCGCCGTCGAACAGGGAAACGATGAGAACGGCATCATCTGGCCGCTTGCGATAGCTCCCTATCAGGCGCTCATTGTGCCGGTAAATGTTAAAGACGAAAAAATCATGGACGCCGCGGAAGAGATCTACGCCGCGCTCGAGGAAAAAGGTTTTGAGGTCCTTCTTGACGACCGCGACGAGCGGGCCGGCGTCAAATTCAAGGACGCCGACCTCATCGGCATCCCGCACCGCGTCATCATCGGGGAGAAAAACCTGAAAGAAGGCGTCGTGGAGCTGAAAGAGCGGAAGACCGGTTCCACGGAGAAGGTCCCGCTCGCTGAGGCGGTGGACAGGGTCGCGAAGAAGCTGATATTCGGGCAATGATCTCAGGGCGCGCCCATGCGACCGGACGGTGCGATGGGACGCGGGGCGGGGGCGGAAAAAAGAATTTTCCTGCCTCTGGCAGATATTTGTGGTCACCGAGCGGACCGGCAGCAAATAAAACTTGAATTTTTGTTATAAAGTGCCTATACTTTGGCTTTACGGAGGATGCGGACTATGGAAGAAATCGTTAAGCTGGGCCTGACTCCTCAGCAGACCGCGGAGATCAAAAAACAGATAGGATTTGAGCTTCGCGAGATTTTTTTGAGCAAGCGGTCGTTGAATAAGCTCAGGGTCTTCAGGCTTCGCCTCAACGAAGACCAGCAGCAGGTCCTTGAAGACAGGTGGGGACAGAAGGTAAGGGAGCTTACCGTGACCCGCTCAGTGGCCACGAGAATACTCTGACGGCGACGAACGCTCATTTTCTCTTTTTCTTTATCCCGCGAGCGCTCTGCGGCCGTTTGTGCATCTCATGAACGAAAGGAGGTGACCCTTGATGAAAAAATTCTTTATAATGACGTTGGCAATGGTGTTTGCGGCAGCAGTTGCCCTTGTCGGCTGTGAGAAAAAAGCGCAGCCCCCGAAGCCGGCTGAGCAGCCTGCCATGGCGCCCGTTGCTCCGGCACCGCCACCCGCTCCGGCACCCGTGCCTGCAAAGCCTGCAAAACCGGCAAAGAAGTAGTTTTTATGTGCTCAGTCCTGGTATCGTCAAAGCACGGCCCCCCTTGCGGGGGCCTTTTATTTGGATATTGTGGCAGTGCATCACGTACGGCGTACATTTATATAAACGTTTCCCTGTTTCCCGCGTGAAGGCGCATGCTGAACGGGCGACGCGGATTCATAACTAAAATCCTATGACACGACTCACCATAGATCTCCTCTGCGAGATCCTGCTCAAGACCGGGAAGCTTTCTCCGGAGCAGGCCAGAGAAATAAAAATGAAACAGGATGTGCAGAGGATGAAGCTCCTCAAGGCCAGGGGAGAGACCCTGCACCGCGGCCGGATGCACATAGAAGAAGAGATCTCCGCCATTGAAGTGGCCGCCTCGCTCAATATTGAGATCCCCGGCGCTCCCGGCCAGTTCCTTTCTGAAGATGTGATCACGGAAGCGGTGGCGAAGCACGCCGGCCTGCCTTTTAAGAAAATCGACCCCCTGAAATTGAATCCCGATGTGGCCACGCAGATCCTTTCGAGGGCGTTCGCCAGGAGGTGCGTCGCGGTGCCTCTTGAGCGGGAGGACGACAGGCTTACCCTCGCCGTGGCGGACCCCTATAATGGAGAGGTCATCGAGAACATCGAGAGGATGGGGTACAAGGTCACGCGGGTCGTTTCTCCCAAAACGGACATTCTCAAGATCATCACCGAATTTTACGGGTTCCGCTCCTCCGTATCGGCGGCAGCGAAGGAAATGTCCTCCGAGGTCGATCTCGGCAACCTGGAACAGTTCGTCAAGATGAAGTCCGTGACCGATATTGAGGCCACGGACAAGCACGTTGTGAACGCCGTCGAGTTCCTGTTGCGCTATGCCTTTGACCAGCGGGCGAGCGACATCCACGTTGAGCCGAAGCGTGACGCGAGCGAGGTGCGGCTCAGGATCGACGGCATGCTCCACACCATCCACCGGATACCGAAGGCCGTCCACCCCGCGATCGTGTCGAGGATCAAGATGCTCTCCCGCATGGACATCGCCGAAAAACGCCGGCCCCAGGACGGAAGGATCAAGACCGAACATAAGGGCCGCGAAGTGGAGCTCCGCGTGTCCACCATGCCGGTCGCGTTCGGGGAAAAAGTGGTGATAAGAATTTTCGACCCGGACATCCTTCTCCAGGACCTCGAGGAGCTGGGGTTTGCGCCGAGAGAGTACGAGCTGTTCCGTTCGTTCATCTCGCGGCCGCACGGGATCATCCTCGTGACCGGTCCGACGGGCAGCGGCAAGACGACGACGCTCTACTCAGCGCTCAAGGCGGTCGCTCTTTCCGAAGTGAACGTGGTGACCATCGAAGACCCCATAGAAATGGTCTACGACGGGTTCAACCAGGTGAGCGTCCAGCAGCAGGTCGGCGTCACCTTCGGCAGCATGCTCCGGACGGTGCTTCGCCAGGACCCGGACATCATCATGGTGGGAGAGATCCGCGACATCGAGGCCGCTGAAAATGCCATTCAGGCTGCGCTCACCGGCCACCTTGTTTTTTCGACGCTCCACACGAACGACGCGCCGAGCTCGATCACGAGGCTCCAGGACCTTGGCGTGCCCCCGTACCTCATCTCCTCGACGGTCATCGGGATCATGGCCCAAAGACTGGTGAGGAAGATATGCAAGTTCTGTGAGAAGTCCTATGAACTGCTTCCTGAAGAGGCGCAGACCGTCGGGCTCGCCTCGGACAAACACAAGAAGGTGGTCGTAAAGTACGGCGAGGGCTGCCCCCAGTGCAGGGGCACCGGCTACAAGGGAAGAACGGGGATCTTTGAGGTCATGGAAATGAATGAAAAGATCCGGGACCTCCTGGGGGGGCAGGCGGACGCAGAGCGCATCAAGAAGGCGGCGGTTGCCGACGGCATGGTTGTCCTGCGAGAGTCCGCCGTCCAGAAGATGCTCAAGGGCGAGACCACCTTTGACGAAGTGATCAGGGTGACGGGGGAGAAGGCGTAGAGAATGCGAAATGCAAAATTTAAAAACCGGCGGCAGGCGCACTTTTTCATTTTGCCTTTTTCATTTTGCATTTTGACTTATTGACTTACCGTACCTATGGATACCTTCATCACATACATATCGGAGCACTGGCCGCTCATCGTTCTGGCAGGGGCGAGCATCGCCTTCGCGGCTTTTTTTGCGGCCTCGGAGACGGCAATTGTGTTCTCGAACAAGACACGCCTCCACCGGCTCGCTGAGGCAGGCAATATGAGGGCAAAGACGGCGCTGCGGCTTACGACCGGACGGGACCGCCTTCACAGCGCGCTCCTTGTGGCGGAGAATTTTTTTATCGTTCTCGCGGTGACCCTGTGCGCGGTCGTGACCGTCCACGTGTTTCCCGGGACGCCTCTGGCGGTGGCGGTTACCGCGGTTTTCATGAGCATCATGGTCGTGCTCTTTGCGAAGCTTGCTTCCAAAGGGATCGCCTTCCGGAACCCGGACCGCCTGGCGCTCGTCGTGGCCTACCCCATGCTCTTTCTCACGAGACTGCTTTCTCCTCTTGCCCGCGTGATCGGCGCCGCGGCGGACCTTGTTGCCGGTCCCACATCGCCGCGGGGCATATCATGCACGACCGTCGTGACCGAAGAAGACATCAAGGCCATGATCAATCTTGGAGGCGAGGAGGGCTCGCTCAAGGAGGAAGAGAAGACGCTTCTCCACAAGGTGTTTGAATTCGGCGATACCGTGGCCTCCGAATCCATGCGGCCGAGGACCGAGATGGTGAGCGTGGCCTCGGACGCAACCATCCAGGCAATGCTCGGTCTCGTGTCCGAGCACGGGTATTCCCGCTACCCGGTGATCGAGAACACGGTCGACACGGTCATCGGCATTCTCTACGTCAAGGATATCCTTGTCGCCATGTCGGCGGGAGAGATCAAGCGCGAAGACAGCATCCGGCGCTTCATCAGGCCGGCGAACTTCATTCCGGAAAACAAGCGATTGAGCGAGCTTTTGTCCGAGATGCAGCGGGAGAAATTCCAGATCGCCATCGTCATTGATGAATTCGGCGGCACGGCGGGCCTGGTGACGCTTGAGGACCTGATCGAAGAGATCGTCGGCAGTATTCACGATGAACTGGAAACGGAAGAGAAGGAGGTCGAGATCGTCGATGAAAAAAATATCGTCGTCTCGGGCCAGTCCGCTCTCGGTGAAGTGAATGATCTGCTCGGCACGCGCCTTCAGTCAAATGATTTCAACACGATCGGCGGTTTTGTCTTCGGGCTCTTCGGCAGAATGCCGAAGGTGGGCGAGCAGCTTAAATACAAGGACATCAAGTTCGAGATCCTCGAGCTCGAAGAACGAAAGATCGGCAAGATCAAGATCACGAAACTTTAAGAGAGCATAGAGCAAAGGGCATAGAGCATAGAAAATCAGCATAGGGCATGGAGCATGGGGCATGGGGCTTAAATTTTTTACACCATGCTCTCTGCTCTATGCGGTGTTGTCTATTCCCTCTGCTCCATGCGATATGCCTATGACGGAGGGGGACAGGATGCGGAAAAAAGTAACGGTAGTGGGCGCGGGCAATGTGGGGGCGACCGTGGCACAGCGGATCGTCGAGGCGGACCTCGCGGACGTGGTTCTTGTTGATATAACGGAAGGGATGCCGCAAGGCAAGGCGCTCGATCTCATGGAGGCCGGGCCGGTGATGGTGTATAATGCGGCTATTACCGGAACAAACACGTATGAAGATACCGCGGGTTCTGATATAATAGTCATCACCGCCGGAATAGCGAGAAAGCCGGGGCAGAGCCGCGAGGCCCTGCTCGATGTGAACGCGGATGTCGTCAAGAAAGTCTCCGCGGCCGCGGCGCAGCGTTCTCCGAATGCCGTCATGATCGTGGTCACGAACCCCATGGACATCATGACGTTTGTGGCCATGAAGACGAGCGGATTTCCGCGGGAACGGGTCCTCGGCATGGGAGGGGCGCTCGATTCCTCGCGGTTCAGGACGTTCATTGCCATGGAACTCGGCGTCTCCGTGGAAAATGTCCACGCGACGGTGATCGGCGGGCACGGAGACGCCATGGTCCCGCTTCCGCGGTATTCCACGGTGGCCGGCATTCCCATCACGGAACTGATGAGCAAGAGCCAGATCGACCGCCTCGTCGAGCGCACCCGGAACGGCGGCGCGGAGGTTGTCGGGCTGATCAAGACCAGCAGCGCGTTCTACGCCACGTCGGCGGGAACGTTTGATATGGTCGCGGCGGTGGTCCGGGATAAAAAGAAGATCGTGCCGTGTTCGGTCTTCCTCAACGGGGAATACGGGATCAAAGGGACGTTCGGAGGCGTGCCGGTGAAGATCGGCGCGCGGGGCCTGGAGCAGGTGCAGGAGCTCAAGCTCAACGAGGAAGAACGGACGGCCTTTGCGAAATCCGTGGAGGCAGTGAGGGCGGGATGCGCGAAATTCATGTAGAAGAGATCAGGGACAACGTCGCCCAGATCTGCATCGATGCGGCGTACAACCTGAGCGAAGACGTGCTCTCGGCGTTCGATCGTGCTATCGAGACGGAGACCGAGCCCGCTGCCAAAGAGATCATCGAACTGCTCAAACAGAACGCGCGTATCGCGCGGGAAGACCATATTCCCATTTGTCAGGACACGGGCATCGCCATTTTCTTTGTCGAGATCGGCCAGGACCTCAGGATCAAGAACGGGTTCATCGTGGACGCCGTCAACGAAGGCGTGCGCAAGGGATACCGCGAAGGGTATCTCAGGAAATCCGTGGTCGACCCGATCACCCGGAAGAACACGGGGGACAACACGCCGGCCATCATTTACACCGAACTGGTGCCCGGCGACAAGCTCAAGATATCGTTCATGCCCAAGGGCGCGGGGAGCGAGAATATGAGCGTGATCAGGATGCTCAGGCCGACCGAGGGAGTGGAGGGGATCAAACACTTTGTGCTCGAATGCGTGCGCAAGGCGGGCGCCAACCCCTGCCCGCCGGTGGTGATCGGCGTCGGCATCGGCGGAGACTTTGAAAAAGCCGCGCTCATTTCGAAGAAGGCGCTCCTTCGCCCGGTCGGAAACCCCAACTCGAAACTGGAACTCGCGTCCCTCGAGATGGAGCTGCTGAAGGCCGTGAACAAGACCGGCATCGGGCCTGAAGGCCTCGGCGGAAAGGTCACAGCGCTCGCGGTGCATGTGGAAAGCTTTCCGTGCCACATCGCAAGCCTGCCGGTGGCGGTGAACATCAACTGTCATGCCGCGCGGCATAAGACGATAATACTGTAAAGCAAAGAACAGAGGTAACTGCTCAGGTCAACCACTTACTCTGTCGCTTAGCGTGCTATAAGTCCTTGAAATTCGACAGAGGCGCTTCTTTTGCCCGCAGCGCTGACGGTGGTAAAATATCTTTACCCTGCACGCTTACAGCGCCTGTTGTTCATGGCTGACCTGAGCACCTGAGTAGTTACGAGCTGAGAGCAAAGAGCAGAGAGCAGAGTGAACAGGCAATGCCGCATAGAGCAGAGGGCATGGTGTAAAAGATTTAAACCCTATGCTCCATGCCCTATGCCGATTTTCCACGCCCTATGTTTTCTGCGCTATGCTGAGAGAGATAAACAATGACTGATCCCATCAAAATACAGCCTCCCCTTACGGACGAGATCATCGAAAGATTAAAGTCCGGCGACCGTGTGGTCGTTACCGGCGTGATCTATACGGCGCGGGACATGGCGCACAAGTACATGGTGGAAGGACACCGGCGGGGAGAGCCGTTGCCCTTCGATCTGCGGGGACAGATCCTCTACTATACCGGGCCGACGCCGCCGCCGCCGGGACATGCCATCGGCTCCGCGGGACCGACAACGAGCTACCGTATGGACCGCTACACCCCGTACCTGCTTGAGCAGGGCCTCAAAGCGATGATCGGCAAGGGGCCGCGCGGGTCGGAAGTGAAAGAAGCGATCAAAACACATAAGGCGGTCTACCTTGCCGCCATCGGCGGAGCAGGCGCGCTCATCTCAAAGACGATCAAGAAGGCCGAGGTGATCGCATATCCCCATCTCGGCACCGAGGCGATCATGCGGCTTGAAGTGGAGGATTTTCCCGCGATCGTTGTGAACGATATATACGGCGGGGACCTGTATCGGATCGACGTGGCAGAGTATAATGAGCAGGGGAACGGAGAAGGAGATACCTGTTAGGGGGATTCGAAAACCACACGAAAGGGGGAGGTGCAGTATGCGTAAGCGTCATTGGTATGTGCTGTTCATGGGGGTTGTGGTGTGCGGCGCGCTGATCACGGTGGGCGCTGCGGAGACCAAGGGGAAGGGCAGGAGGATCATTCCTCCGGATGAGTTCGGCACGATCTTCATCAATCAACTGTCCGAGAAGAACAAGGTTCCGCCGGTGACCTTCAGGCACTGGATCCATCGGGCAAAACATACGTGCAGGCTCTGCCACGTGGACATCGGTTTCGCACAGGAGCAGGGCGTCATCATCATGCATGAAGACGATCTTCGCAAGGGCCGGTACTGCGGCGTGTGCCACAACGGCAAAGAGGCATTCAGCAACACCGGAAAGCCGCCCGCGGAATTCGAGGGCGTCATCACCTCGAGTTGGGAGAAAGGGAAGGCCTGCCCGCTCTGTCATACGACGGAGAACGCCTGGATGAGGAACAAGTTCTATGCAACGGTCGCAAAGCTGCCGAAGGGCCGGTTTGGCAACGGAGTGGACTGGGCCGCCGCGGAGCGGGAAGGACTGGTCAAGCCCAAGGACTTTATCGAAGGGGTCTCTTTCCCGAAAAGAAAAATGCAGATCGAAAAGAGCAATGTGAACATGAGCGCCAGGATAGAAGGCATGCAGGACATCATCTTCTCACACAAGGACCACGCTGCATGGACCGGTTGCGAGATGTGCCACCCTGATCCGTGGAGCGTGAAGGGCAAGACCACAAAATCCACCATGGAAGAGATCTTTCAGGGCAAGTATTGCGGTATCTGTCATGGAAAGGCCGCGTTCCCGCTGACCGACTGCGGCAGGTGCCACCTGAAGCCGGTATAAACGAGCCGGCCCACAGGATCATCCTATGAGCGAGTACTCCTCCGGCCTCATCGGGGAATGTGGTGAGCCGAGAAGGCAGCCCCTTCGCTTTCACGATGCCCCTCACCCCTGCCCCTTTCCCCTTGAGGGAGAGGGAAAAAGGGAGAGGGGCTTTATCGATCGCGTGACAAAGGGCGGTTGCCGGACAGGCTACTGAAGGCAATACCAGACATAACCGCGTTGTTTTTCGATTCAAAGTACCGGCGCTCCTGAGCGCTGCTTTCGCTCAGGGAGCAGCCTTCTCATCTGATGGAAAAAAACCGAGGAGCGAATTGACCGTGTCGATAAAATCAAAGATCAGGACCATAAAAGATTACCCCAAAAAAGGGATCATGTTCAGGGATATCACCACGCTCATCAAGGACCCGGTGGGTTTTCGTCTGGTGATCGACAGCCTGACCCAGCGGTATCTCCGCGAGGATTACGATTTCAACGTCATTATCGGCATCGAGTCGCGCGGGTTCATCATCGGCGGGGCGCTCTCCTATACGCTCGGAAGGGGTTTCATCCCGATCCGGAAACGCGGCAAGCTTCCGGCCGAGGTGGAAACGCAGGAATATGAGCTGGAGTACGGCACGGACAGGATAGAGATACACAAGGACGCGCTCAAGAAGGGAGACCGGGTGCTCCTGATCGACGACCTTCTTGCGACGGGCGGGACCGCGCTGGCCGCTGCGGCCCTGATAGAAAAACTCGGCGCCGTTGTCGTCGAGATGGCGTTCATCGTTGACCTGCCCGATGTCGGAGGAAAGAAAAAACTGATGAGCAAAGGGTATAAGGTCTTTGCGTTGACGGAGTTCGAGGGAGAATAGGCCGACCCTGCGTTGCGTCAAGCATTCACGAAGAACCCGAGCACAGCGATAGGAATTTTAGCTCATCATGGAATGTGGTGAAGAGAAGGCAGCCCCTTCGCTCGGCTGCGCAATCGCGCTGATAAAGGGCAGTTGCCGGACAGGCTGCTGAAGGCAATACCAGACATAATCGCGTTGTTTTTCAGTTCAAAGTACCTGCGCTCCTGAGCGCTGCTTTCGCTCAGGGGCAGCCTTCTCATCGGATGCACCATAATACGCGATGAGCTGAATTGTTGTAATAAGCCGGTCGATGGAGCGGTCGGAAGTCCGCTCCGTCCGGCCGCGCACGCGAGCCGTGTAGAAGACGGCATGCGAAGATTTTGGGTTCCGTTTCCGGGGAGTCGCGGTTTTTCAAAGGGCGATCGGGCTCGCCAAAGCGCGCACGGGCTTCGGGACCGCCGACCCTCGTCGAGCGGACCGGCTGGCCCTTTCGGGAACGTTGGTTCTGAAAGGCTGTTGCTGTTCCTGGGGAGGAAGAAGGTGACGCATGCCGATATTGAAGTCTGATGATAAGAGGAAGCTGTTTTCTTATCTCAAGGGGAAAGGGCCTCGGGCCAATTTTATCCACCGCATGCTGGCCGCGGCCGCAGGCCGGGAGACGGTAAGCGTCGGAGAAGAGATCACCATTCCCGTAGACCTCGCGCTCGGGCATGACGGAACTGCCGATGCGTTCTTGTCCGCCTGGCCGTCCGGGGGCAGCGTGGCTCTGCCTGCCCGGACCGTTTTCACCCTTGACCACCTTCTCCCCGCCCCGACAGTACCTGCCCGTGAACTCCACCGCAAGCTCCAGGAATTCGCCCGTCAACACCGGATACAATTGTTCTCCCGGGGAGAGGGCGTGTTGCACCAGGTGGTGGCGGAGCGGTTTACTCCCTCGCCCGGATGGATCATTGCCGGGGCGGACGGCCACGTGGCCACTGCGGGAGCGTTCGGCGCCCTTGCCTTCTCCGTATCCTCTGAGGACCTTGTCCCGGTCCTGTTAACGGGAAAGCTGACGTTGAAAGTGCCGCATGTCTATACCGTCGAAGTGACCGGCACGCTGTCTCCCCCGGTAACCGCGAGGGACCTGGGCCTTATGCTTTTAGGGCGGCTCGGCAAGGGCGAAGTAAAAGGGAAGGCTATCGGTCTTCAGGGCAAAGGGGTTTGGAGACTGACCCCGGCGGGGAAGATGTCGCTCTGTAATCTTATGGGAGAGACAGGGGCGGTGACCGGACTGATCATTCCGCCTGATGAAGCGGACAAGGCGACTTCCGCTGATCTGAAAGTGGCCGGGGAAACGCTGGAACCCATGATCGCCTGCCCTCCCTCTCCGGAGAATGTTCGGCCCTTGCGGGAAGTTGTCGGTACGCCTTTGACGCAGGTGCTCGTGGGAGGATGTGCGAGCGGGCGGCTTGAAGACATGCAGGAGCTGGTCAAGGGCCTTGCAGGCCGGTCCGTGCATTCTGATATAATACTGCTGGTAGTGCCGGCCTCGCAGGATGTCGTGCATCAGATGGAAAAAAAGGGGCTGTCCCGCGCGTTGCGGGAACAGGGCGCCCTCCTGCTTCCTCCGGGCTGCGGGCCCTGTCCGGGCAAGCACCTCGGACTTATTGCAAAGGGGGATCGCGTGCTCACAACCACGGTGCGCAATACTCCCGGCCGCATGGGTTCTGCTGAGGGAGAGATATACCTTGCGTCCCCGCGCGCGGCAGGCGCGGCTGCGGCCGCCGGCGCCGTCTCGTTGTTCATGCGGAAGCCGCCCGCATCTCGAAGGGGGCGGCCGGCGTCGAAGCACATAAACACCTAGTGCAGTGCCTCCAATGCTTCTTTACATTTGACGTGTCACCCCTTCGCACTTGCTCAGGGCAGGCTCCGTGAAGGGTCTCCTGTGTTTGGAAGGCCGGGATTACAATATGATGAAAGGAGGAGGTGAACGATCTCGCTCTGCCGATAGAGAAGGGCGAATGGAAATCGTAAAAGGCTGCTGCTGAAAAGACATTGAGCTCTTATTACTCACTTAAGGAGGGTACACCATTATGGAAGGTAATCTTCCGCTGATTTCTTTGATAGCTCTGCTTATCGCGATTGTCGTCAGTGTCACCACGTCCCTCAATATCGGTACGTTGGCCATGGGACTGGCCCTGGTGGTCGGCAACTACATCGGCGGCGCTAAAATCGCCGACATCATCAAAGGCTATCCCACCAGTCTTTTTATCCTGCTGGCAGGCGTTACCTACCTCTTTGCCATCGCGCAGGTGAACGGCACCCTGGAAAAGATAACAAAGTACGCCATTAAAGCCGTGGGAGGGAATGTTGCGCTCCTGCCCATTGTCTTTTTCTTCCTCGCCTTCGGGATTTCGGCCATGGGCCCGGGCCAGATCACCACGGCGGCCCTGATGGCGGCTCCTGCAATGCTTCTGGCGGCAGAAGTCGGTATGTCTCCTCTCCTTATGGCACTTGTGGTCGGCAACGGAGCGCAGGCCGGAGCCATGTCTCCGATCGCGCCTCCCGGTATTATTACCGCCGATCTGGTCGGCAAGATGGGGATAACCGGAGTGAGCGGCACTCTCTGGCTGAATATGTTCATCGGCCATTTTGCGGTCGCGATCATCGCGTACCTTCTCTTCGGCGGACTCAAACTTCTGCGGGTGAAGAACCACAATCAGCGGAAAACGCTGATGGCCATGAAGATAACGCGCTTTAACCAGTCGCAGATCTATACCCTCGTCGGAATCGCCCTGCTCATCATAGGAAGTCTTACTATTAAGAAATTCGACATCGGCCTGAATGCCTTTATGATCGGCGCCATTCTCTCCCTGCTCAAGGTCGCTGATGAATCAAAGGCCATCAAGGCCATGCCGTGGGGGACGATCCTCATGGTGACGGGTGTCACCGTGTTGGTCCAGCTCATGAGCACGCTCGGCGGCATAGACCTCTTCGCGAGCATTATGGCCAAAGTCTCGACGCCTTACACCATAACGATGGTGGCCGGCTTCATTGCGGGCCTGATCTCGGTTTACGCCAGCACGACGGGGGTGATCCTTCCGATGTTCCTGCCCCTTGCGCCTGTCCTGCTCGAAAAGCTCGGAGGTTCACCGACGGATGTGACGCAGTTGATGCCGCTGCTTTCATCGATCATCGTGTGCGGCTTCATCGTCGACTTAAGCCCCCTTTCCACGACCGGCGCCGTGTTCCTGGCGAATGCCGCACCGGAGACCAACAAGACCAGGCTCTTCCGCGATATGCTCATCTGGGGACTGTCCATGTCCGTGGTCGGAGCGCTTATCAGCTGGCTGGCATTTACGGTGATGAGACTGCCGTAACGGAGCAGCCCGCGGTCAGCGCTGCTGTGCTTTGATACCAAAGAAGGGCATGATAACGCTCGGCGAAAAAGCGAGATCATGCCCTTCTTATTTTTTGCTCATCCGGATTACGGTTAAGGGGGGTATTGGTATTTGCGGCGGCAGGCGGGTGAATGTGCTTTAAAAAATACCTTTTCCCTGAAAGCACGGCATCTCCGGCACTTTCATTTTGTTGCTATGCTAAGATCGCCTTGCGGAGAAAAGCGGCTATCTTGTCGGCCGAGCCCTCTTTAAATCTCATGCCGGCCGTGTAAATCGTGATCTTTCCCCCGTTGAACCTTTTTTCAATTGCCTTTAAATTGCAGCGAACTACCATGCCCCGTACATCGATGCTGTTCTCCTTGTCCTTGAGCGTGAACAGAAGTTCGTTGCCGATATTCAGTCTTCTGTCCACTTTCAGGGCGGCTCCGCCGAAACTCATATTAATGATCTCCGCGTTATTTGCCAGGTTCAACTTGCCGTTGATCTCCAGCAGGTCCAGGCTGAATCTCCTATGCCGCCTTTTTTCCATCATCATCATGAGTCGCCTCCGATTTTTAGCCGCAGTAACGTTCAGTCAAGATTGTGCGCGAGTCTGTAAAGCTCCGGATACTCATTTTTTGCCAACGTTGATTCTTCCCTGAGCAGCCTGAGCGCTTCCGGAATATGCTTTAAAAAATATTTTTTGCCCTTGACCTCGGAAAGGAACCCGTACGCGCCGAGGGCCTGCATGTGGCGCTGGAGACGGCAGAGGATGAGGCTGTCGATGAACGTTTTTTCGTTAAAGCCCTTCGACTGTTTTTTCATTTCGCTCACGTAGTGCCCGATCAACCCTTCACGAACGGAATCATCAAGCCGGTGGTACGGGTCCCAGAGGATCGAGGCGATGTCATACGCCGCGGGCGCCATCCGGGCCCCCTGGAAGTCGATCACGCGCGGGATGCCGCCGCGGGTGATCATGATGTTCTGAGACTGAAAATCCCGGTGGATCACGCCCTTGGGGAAGGCGTCAACTGTCTGCGCAAGATGACGGAACTCGTCATCAATGGTCCGCCGGTTTTTGAAGGGGCTTTTTCTCAGGCCGAGAACGAACCGATCCAGAAAATACCCGGTTTCCCATCGCAGATAATCATAATCGAATATCCGCGCCTGAAGCAAGGGGCATTCGTGGATGTTTTTCGTGGCTGTCGCGTGGAGTTTGATGAGGATGTCGAGCACGCGGCGATAGATATCTCCGATGTGCCCATTGGTGTGGGGGAGCTTCATATATGAGTACAGGCTTGTATCGCCAAGGTCTTCGAATAAAGCGGCCTTGCGCGGCTCGTCAGTCGATATGAGCTTCGGCACGGGCACGGTATGGGAGGAGAAGAACCGCGTGTAGACGAGGTGGCGCTCGTAGTCCGGGTCATCCGGTTTGCACTCCATGAGCACCGCCGACCTGGTCCCGTTCCGCACGCGAAAATAGCGCCGGTCGGAACCGCCGAGGCCGATGAGGATGGCGTCGGCCCAGAGTGCGGAGTGCGGAGTGCGGAATGCGGAATTAATACTGTCATTCCCCCGAGGGCGGGAATCCAGGTTTTTAAATCCATGTTCATCCGTGGCAGAGGAAGCCTCTCCAAAATACTGCATAAAGAGAGGCTCGCTCAGCGAGATACGTTTCTGTTCCGCGGCATGAAGCGTTGGCTGCATCTCTGATTCCGAGAGTTCGATCGAATAGTCCGGGCCGAGAATACTATTCGTCTGAGTGCCGGACACGCGCGCACCCGGGAGAATGATGCAGTTCCTGAGCCGGGCGCCGCCGCTGATCTCGCTCTTTGCCTCCACCACCACGGAACCGTCCGCTTCAAACTCTTCGCACCGGGCAGAGGGCGACAGGTAGATCGTCTCGCCGTTCTCTCGTAAAGCGTCGAGTATCCCCGCGGCATACGTTGCCGGAGTCCCGATATCGTTCCAGGAGCAGCCGGTGAAATCGAGCGTCCTGACGTTACGCCCCGCTGCGGCGGCCGCGACCCAGGCCACGGTCGCGTGCGAGACGCCGGGAGGCAGGAACCGGAGTATCTCAGGCGAGTACACGGCAATGCCGGTGTACGCGACTTTTTTCCCGGCCGTCTTCGGGTCCGGCGTGGACGTCCCGGGGTTTTCCACATCGATCAGAAGCCCTTTTTCATCCACGACGACATTATTGTACTTTGGGAGATCGTGCGTTGCGAGCGTGGCTATGTTCCCCGAGGACAGGTGAGTTTCGATCAGCCTCGAAAAATCCATGTTCAGGAGGATATCGGAATTATGGACGAGGAAGGGACCTTTTGAAAGAAAGGTGCCGGCATTCTTTAACGCGCCTCCTGTGCCGAGGATCGTGCTTTCGGGGAAAAACTCGATACGGTCCGCATACGCCGAGCCCCTGGCCCAGGCGCGGATCATATCCGGTTTATAGTGCAGGTTGATCCCTATCCTGCCGGAGCAGACAGCGGTCAGCCGTTCAAGGATGATCTTGATCAGCGGCCTGCCGAGCACGGGGAGGAGCGGCTTGGGCAGGTGGTTCGTGATCGGCCTCAGCCGCTCGCCGAGACCGGCGGCGGGGAGAAATATGTTGAGAGGGAATTTGGACATTTTTTAAAAACGTTCTCGCGCAGAGGCGCAAAGAACGCAAAGAAAGACATTTACTATTTAAAATTGAAGCTCCCTGCAGCAAGCTGCGGGGTTAGCGCTCACTCCAGAATTCGAGATTGAAACTTTGCGACCATTGCGTCTCGGCGTGGCCTGTGGCCATTGCGCGAACATTATATATACATTAAATATTTTCTTCTTGTTTTCTCGAATTCCTTTGTTTCTTCCTTCCACCACTTCTCCATCTCATCGAGGTCTTTCCACTCCTCGATCTCCTTCCGCAGACGGTCGGTGCCCGCAAGGATATCGATCGGAAGTTTTATCTCTTCGTATTCGTACGGCGGCTGTTTCCACGCAAAGTCGCGCGGGTAGGTGTTGTGGATCGCCTTCAGGACGGCGACGCCGGTCTTGAACGGCTTGAATCTTCCCCGGTCCGCAATATGGATCTGCGCACCGCCGCAGAGCGCTCCCGCGTGCTTCTGGAATGTGGGTTGGAAAGACAGCGGCCGGAAGGCCACGCCGGGAAGTTTGAATTTCTTCAGGACGTTTACGATCGTCTCGGGATGAACGAAAGGCGCGCCGAATATCTCGAACGGCCTGGTTGTGCCCCTGCCTTCCGAGATGTTCGTACCTTCGAGCAGGCACATGCCGGGATATACGAGGGCGGTATCGAGCGTCGGCATGTTGGGCGACGGCATGACCCAGGGAAGGCCTGTCTGGTCGAACCACATCTTCCGCTCCCCCTTCTGCATCTTGATGACCCGGTAGTCCAGTCCCGGATAGAACGTATCGCGCAAGTATGTTCCCATCTCCCCGATCGTCATACCGTGGCGCACCGGCAACGGCCGGAGCCCGACGAATGAAGCGAACTCCGGCTTGAGGACGGGCCCTTCGGTAAGATGTCCCCCGATCGGATTCGGCCTGTCGAGGACGATCACGGATTTCCCGGCCTCATGGCAGGCCTGCATGCAGAGGTCCATTGTCCAGATGAAGGTATAGTAGCGGCTGCCAACGTCCTGCAGGTCGATGACGAGCGCGTCGACATCCGCGAGCATTTCGGGCCGGGGCTTGCGAGTGTTCCCATAAAGGCTGTAGACCGGCAGGCCGCTCGCTCGGTCGCGAAAGCCTTCCCACTCCACCATGTTGTCCTGGGTCTGTCCGAGGATGCCGTGCTGCGGGCCGAAGAGCGCTGTGAGGCGGAATTTTTTTGAGGCGCGGAAAATGTCGGCTGCATGCTGCATGCGGTGGTTTATCGAAGCCGGATGCGCCACGAGCCCCACGCGGGCGCCCCGTAATTCTTTGGGCCAGAGGATGTCGACGAGATCGAGTCCCGCGAGGACCGGTGCTTTCCTTACCACCATGGACAGATTATAGAGAGTTGCCGGATGAATGGCAACAGAAAATTTTGATGCTATACTATACATAGACTTGTTCAACACCTCTTCTCACTGCCACTGAGGGAGAACCTCGAAGCAATCCCATTTACATTAAAGAGGAATAGCAAAGATGCGTGGTTTTTTTATTCTCTACCGTATGATCTGCATCATACCACGAAGGGAGATTATCTGGCATTCTCCGTATCAGACCATCCCGGAATTTAGTGAAGGAGCAGGCGCCCCTCGCTTGGACGCGCAATCGCGCCGATTCTGTACTTGTGCCGGGCGGTCTGCCGAAGGCAATCAAACGGAATATGCGCTGTTTTCACTCGCGGTATGCTGGCGCTCCCAGGCGCATCCTTCGCTCAGGGGAAGCCTGCTCCGCCAATGCGCGATAGTCTTGAACGAGCCTACTTGTTATGCAGAAATTACCCCCCTCCTTTTTCAAAGGGGGATGCACGTTGAGAGGGTTCAGAGAAAAAAAGAGAGGGGAGGTGGAGCGCCAGAAAAGGAATGATCTTATTATTGAATTTATAATCATAAACCGAAAGGAGAAGACAATGAATTACCTGAGAGTAGCCCTGATACTCGGATGTGTTTTTCTGTTCAGCAATACGGCTTTTTCAGCAACCCCGAAGAGCGCCTGTATCGAGTGCCACAAAAAGGTGACGCC
>Ga0209641_10000810_pt1 | contig 28801 bp, 23 predicted proteins | sample RifCSP16_1_FD_184022 | JGI IMG/M metagenome (GOLD analysis project Ga0209641, IMG submission 184022) | Soil microbial communities from Rifle, Colorado - Rifle CSP2_sed 16_1 (SPAdes) (version 2) | ecosystem: Environmental > Terrestrial > Deep subsurface > Rock core/Sediment | place: Rifle... | reverse complement strand
GTGTATGACTTCGGCGAGTATCAAGGCTCTCCTTACATCGTCATGGCGTACCTCAAGGGAGGATCCCTGACGGACGTCATCCGGCAGGGGCCGATGGTGCTGTCGGAAGCCACGCGGATCATCACCCAGCTGGCCGACGCGCTCGACTTCGCCCATAAGAGTGGAGTCATTCACCGGGATTTCAAGCCCAGCAACGTCATGCTCGACGAGCGTGGCAATACATACCTGGCTGACTTCGGGCTGGCCAAGGTCACGGATGCGAGCGTCCAGCTCACTGGGAGCAGACTGGTCGGGACGCCCGACTATATGGCCCCGGATTTGGTCAGCGAAAAGGGCGTAACGCGTTCTATCGACGTTTATGCTATGGGTGTGACCCTCTATCAGATGTTGAGTGGCCATGTGCCTTTCAAGGCCAGCACACCCATGGGCGTCCTGATGGCCCACATGTCGGCACCCATCCCGGACATCCGGATCGATCGCCCCGACCTGGGCGAAGCGGTCCAGCAGGTGATCAACCTATCCATGGCAAAGAACGCCGCGGAGCGCTTCCCAACGGCCGGGGACCTGGCCTGCGAACTGCACGGGGCGCTGAGAACTCCGCAGGGCTCTGCTCTTCCTCTCCTCTTCACCGACAAGGGCGGCGAAGTCATTTTCACCAACAGCTTCATGCTCAAGTTACTTGGTCGACCGGAAACAGAAGCCCGAAACACGGTCGGGCGGCCGCTGAGGGAGGTGCTCGGGCTGGATGCCAATGAGGCCGACACGCTCATGAGGGATGTCTGCAAGATCGGTCACGCCTACCGTCAGTCCTTGGCGATCAGAACGAAATCCGGAGCCTCGCTGAGTATCTCATGCTCGGGGACCGGCACATTCGACGACAAAGGCGAGTGCGTCGGCGCCGACTTCACCTTCCTGCAACTTCCAACCTACAGCCAAACGCTGGACAGGTCGCAGGGTGCGGAGTATGCCTTCGACACCGGCGAGCGGACACTACTTCAGATGTACTTCATGTCTCAACTCGACGGGTTGAGGGCGCTCGTCATCCGGCTCGGTGGCCTGCGCCTGGGTGAGACCCTCGAGAGGATCTTGAATGAGACATCCGCCCGCAGTGGGTGGCCGTTCCGGATGAAAGATGGACGGCCGGAGATTACGAACTCAAGGCCCGAGCCCTTCATCTATCATGGCCTGCTGGCCAAGGCAGTCGCATATGCAACCAGCGTTATCGGCGCCGGTGTTGTGCATAAGCAGATGAAGGCCGTCGATGCTCAGATGGGAGACCGATCTTTGGAGATCGCCGCCCGACTCGGGTTGCGTGAAATAACTGACAATCGTTATTGAGTGTGAGGAGGCCGTTCATGAGTACCGTGAATCTTGTGTTGGATATCATTCTGGTCGGTGCTTCGGTTTGGATGGTGGCGACGGTTTCGGGCCTTGGCGGGATCGTCGGAAGGACGCTGAACCTGATCACCATCGGGGCTGTCGTGCTGGGGCTTGCGCATCTGCTGGCGACCCTCATGCATCGCTTCACGCCAATGGAGTCGAGCACGGAGTCCTTTATCCATCGGCTCATCGTCCTCTCGGGCTTCGTCCTTCTCGTTGTCGGTTTCAGGCGGATCCGAGAACTGAAGGCTTGAGACCGACCAGCCCGGCGCAATCGCTGGCGGCTCAGGGGGTTTGCCAACCTCTCCCGAGCTCAGGGGGTTTGCCAACCTCTCCCGAGACCTTCCGGCGGCCGCCGCCCTGCACTCCCCACACGTGATCACAGGCCAAAGACGGCAGGGCTCTCCTCCAGGTCGAAGGGCCTGCTGGCTCAGAGCCTCCCCGGAGGCTGAACCCGTTCGAGTCTCGCGCCCGGGCGCGGACCGCCTGATAGGATGCGGGATCAAGTGCGAAGTGGCAGAGGTGGCCACTGCGTTATAATGCGACGCGGGAATTGGGCGGGAACGTCGGTAGCCCCGGATGCACTTCGGACTGGATCGCGAGATGCGGCCCGGCTTGTGAGTTCTGCCATTCTTGAATCTTGAGTTGTGCGTGCCGGTCGCTAAAGGGTGTTAGTGAATGGGCTTCCACAGTGGCGGTTGGTGGTCCTACCTTCAATATGATGAGGAGCAAGATCAGCCGGAGATCAATCGAGCGCTGATCCGCCGTGTCTGGGGATATGCTCGCCCGTACTGGCGCGGAGTGCTGGCGATGCTGATCACCATCCTCGGTATATCCCTCTTGTCTTTGATCCCACCCCTCCTCATGCGCAATCTGATCGATGTCGCCCTGCCGGCGCGTGACTTCGGACGGTTGAACATGCTTGCCCTGGGGATGGTGGCTGTCCCTCTGATCAACGGCCTCCTGGGCGTCGGGCAGCGGTACGCCAGCGCCAGGATCGGGGAAGGGATCATCTTCGATCTCCGACGGACGGTTTATTCCCACTTACAGCGGATGAGTCTGCGCTTTTTCACCCAGACGCATGCCGGCGAGCTGATGTCCAGGTTGAACAACGACGTTGTTGGGGCGCAAAACGCCGTGACCGGGACGCTCGTCTCGCTCCTAAGCAACTTCGTATCGCTGGCGGCGACATTAGTGATCATGCTTTCACTTGAGTGGCGCTTGACTTTGTTGAGCATCGCCATTCTGCCCTTGTTCATCCTTCCGGCGCGCCGGATCGGCCAGGTGCTCAGGCGCGTCGCCCGTCAGGGGATGGAATTCAACGCCCTGATGAACGCCATGATGAATGAGACCCTCAACATCAGCGGCGCGCTGTTGGTGAAACTGTTCGGGAAGCACGACGCCGAAGTAAGCCGCTTCGCCGAGAAAGCGGCGTCGGTGAGGGATGTCGGCATCCGACAGGCCGTCATTGGCCGCTGGTTCTTCCTCGGGCTGAGCCTGGTGAGTGCAATCGGGACGGCGCTTGTCTTCTGGCTGGGCGGGAGGCTTGTGCTGCAGGGCGCTTTCACGGTCGGCACGATCGTCGCCTTTGGGGCATACCTGGCCAACCTCTACGGGCCGTTGATGGCCCTGACGAATGCGCGAGTGGACTTCGCCACCTCGATGGTCAGCTTCGAGCGGGTGTTTGAGGTGTTGGATCTGCCGGTCGAGATCGACGACGCCCCGCAGGCGCTGGCGCTGGAAGTGGTGCGCGGCCATGTCCGATACGAGCATGTGTCGTTCAACTACCTCGAATCGATCGGCCCGCCGGCCGTACTCGAGGTGGTCAGGCGCTTTGGCAGGCATATGCCGGTCCCTCCATCGGGCGTGCGTGAGCCCAGCGGAGATGGTTCCGGGCGCGGCACCGACGAGTCAGGCGAGAAGCGCTGGGCGGTGAAAGACGTGAGCTTTGAGATCCCCCCCGGGGAAGTCGCGGCGCTTGTCGGGCCCAGCGGAGCTGGAAAGACGACAATCACTTACCTCTTGCCGCGGCTCTATGATCCGACCGATGGTCGGGTGACTTTGGATGGCCACGATCTGCGCGGCCTAACTCTGGCGTCTATTTCGGACCATGTCGGGATGGTGACTCAGGAGACCTATCTCTTCCACGACACCATCCGCAACAACCTGCTCTATGCCAAGCCCCGGGCCACGGATGAAGAGCTTGAGGCCGCTTGCCGGGCGGCCAACATCCTCGACTTCATCCACTCCCTGCCGGATGGCTACGACACCTTGGTCGGGGAGAGGGGCTACAGGCTTTCCGGCGGCGAGAAGCAACGGGTGGCGATTGCGCGTGTGATTCTGAAGGACCCCAAGGTTCTCATCCTGGACGAGGCGACCAGCCATCTTGACTCTCAATCGGAAGCGCTGATCCAGGAGGCGATGGAGACCGTGATGCGCGGGCGGACCTCCTTGGTCATCGCTCACCGGCTGAGCACGATCATCGGCGCCGATCGGATCCTGGTGATTTCAGAAGGAAGGTTGGTCGAGCAAGGGAGGCACTCCGAGCTGCTTGCCCTCGGCGGGCTTTACGCCGGCCTGTACGAGACCCAGTTTGGGGCCGAACGCACTCCCGCTTGAGTTGCAAGGCCTCGATCGGGGTGGGATGAGGCACGATCAGGCCTGTCGACAAGCGTCCGCCGCAAGGGTGAGTTCGAGGGGGCGACTGCCGGCCGGATATAGGCTCTGAGTTACTCATCCACCCCCGATCGACTTGGCGGCCCCCGACGCATCCGATAGAGCCGAGTGCGACGAACGTTCTGGCCCGCTCCCGAGCCTCTCCCGAGAAGGCTCTCTTCCGGGATCCCGGCCCGGGCGCTAACCTGACCAGCACCCTGCAGGTCTGCCTTCGGAAACTCATCCTGCCCCGGCGGAGCCGTCACGCGGCGGATCCCGGTGGGCGCAACTTCTCCCCTGACAGTTCGTATAGCTTGGTAGAGCAACAGGCCGCTGGCGGAAGGAAGAGATGAAGGTCGTGGAGGGGACCTCCGAAGCCGTGTGGATCGAACGGGCACGGCAGGGTGACGATGGCGCATTCGCCAACCTGGTCGGAGCTTACCAGGCGCCGGTCTACAACCTGTGCTTCAGGTTGCTGGGGGATGGATACGAGGCCGAGGATGCTGCCCAGGAGACCTTCTTGAAGGCCTACAAGAATCTCAGCCGCTACGATCCGGACAGACCATTCGTGAATTGGCTCTTGAAGATCGCTTCCAATCATTCCATCGACCGTCTGAGGCGGAGGGGAACCAGGCCAGTCACAGACCTCGAAGAGGCCGAGCATTTACCGGACACTTCGGCGGGGCCGGAAGCCGCGCTCGCCCTCGAAGAGCGACGACGGAGGATCTGGCGGACGCTTCGAAAGCTGAGCCCGAAAGACAGGACGTTGATCGTGTTGCGCTATTGGTATGACTACACCTACGAAGACATGGCGGCTGCCCTTTCGCTCTCTAGCGGAGCTGTGAAAAGCCGCCTGCACCGGGCCCGCATGACGCTAGCCCAAGAATGGCGCGAGAGAGAGGGCGTGCCCGTCCGGCTGGGAGGTACTCAAGATGAGCCATCAGCCGTATGAGGAGTTGATCTTCGAAGACGAGGTCTTGCCCGCGGAGAAGACCAGGTTTCTCCAGGCCCATCTCGAAGATTGTCTGCGGTGCCGAGAGCTTTCTGATGCATGGCACGGCGCGCGCCTGGGCCTGATGGATCCGGAGGTGTCTGAGCCGCCTGATGGATCCGGAGGTGTCTGAGCCAACTCATGGGTTCGTGACCCGCTGGCAGGCAAGGCAGGCCGAGCGGCGGAGGCAGGCGGCCAGAAGTCAGGTCTCGTGGGTACTCAGTTTGGCACTGCTGGGGTCCGGCTTCTTAGCCTGGCCGATCGCACTCGAGGTGTATTCCTTGCTCGAGGCTCCGGCGGCGGTGGGCAGCGCCGTAATCCGAGAGATTCTCTCTCTGGGTCTGGCCTGCAGGCTCGCCGGACAGTTCATGCGAGCTTTGCTCGTCGAGGCGACTGCGCAGCTTCCAGTGACTGCCTGGCTTGGGATCGGACTTGCCCTGCTAGGGTTCGTGTTGGCGTGGGCGTTGTCGCTCTATCGTTTTGCATTTCAACCTGTTGAGTGAGGAGGACGGAATGAAACGTAGCATTCTTTGGGTCGGGTTGGTGCTGCTGATTGTGCTGGCAGTGCCTGCCGTGGCCTACGCCGGCGGCCAACTCGACGGTCGGGTCATCCTGGGCGGAGAGTTCACCCTGGCCTGCCTGCCGTGGCCTACGCCGGCGGCCAACTCGACGGTCGGGTCATCCTGGGCGGAGAGTTCACCCTGGCCAGCGGGGAGATACTGGACGGGGATCTGATCGTCCTTGGTGGAAACGGGACAACCCAACAAGGCTCGCGGATTTCCGGTTCGGTCTTCATCGCCGGAGGGAACCTCCAGGTCGACGGAACGGTTGATGGAGATATCGCGGTACTGGGTGGTAACGTCAGCCTGCTGTCGCATGCCATCGTCAAAGGCGATGTGAGCAGCGTCGGCGGTAACGTGAGTCGGGCCGAGGGCGCCCAGGTCTTGGGTCAGGTAGTCGCCGGCCAGGGTCTCGATATCCCGTTCGAAATCCAACCATTCACAGGCGTCCCGGGCGGCGTTGAAGTGCCGTACATGGGAGGCAGGATCTGGTCGGACGCCTTCCGCCCCCTGGCCGGCATCGGCTGGGGCATCTTCCAGAGCCTGATGATGGCGGCTCTGGCGGTTCTGGTCGTAATGTTCGCCCCTGAGGCGACAAACCGGGTCTCGAAGGCGATCGTCGATCAGCCGATCATCGCCGGCGGACTGGGGATCTTGACCGGGATCGTGTTTCTGGCCTTGCTGGTCTTGCTTGCCGTGACCATCTGCCTGATCCCGATCAGCTTGTTGGGCGCTTCTGTTCTCGTCGTGGCTGGCGTCTTCGGCTGGATCGCCGTCGGGACCGAGGTCGGCAAGCGGATCGGGACGATGTTCAACTGGCAGTTGCATCCGGCCGGCGCGGCCGGGTTAGGGACATTGATCGTAGGACTCGTAGCCGGAGGCATTGGGTTCATCCCGTGTATCGGGTGGATCGCACCGGCTCTGGTGAGCGCCGTCGGACTGGGGGGCGTGGTACTGACCCGGTTCGGGACACGCGTCTACGAGACCGTCCCGGTCAGCATCCCGGCCCCCGTCGTCGAAGTGCCCCCGCCATCTCCAAGGAAGAGAACCAAGTCCTGAACCGTGGGGATCGCACAAGAACGTCGTGGGAGTGGTCCGGCGGTGTTGCGGCCGGACCACTCCTTGCCTTTTCCAACCGTCGATCTGATCGAACATGCCGAATCAAACAGGGCGGCCAAGCCTGGGGGCTTGAAGACCGCCCTGCCGCTTCCGTATCCGCCCTCAGAGTAGTCGCTGAAGACGATCGCCCTTCCCCGGCCCTATCCCGGGTGGCGTGACTAGCCCTTCACCGAACCCGCTGTCAGACCGCGCCCGAAGTACCACTGCAACTGGAAGAGGACCAATAGCAGGACAGCCATAGCCACGAATGCCCGGGTAGTGCCCGTCCCTATCGATCGGGCCAGCTGGCGTCTATGGCCTGAAGGACCGCCCGGAGTTCTTCGCCCTCGAGGAGGTCTATCAGGGCGGCAGGGAAACTTCCGCTCCCCACCGCATCGGGCATGAGCTCCGAGCCGTCAAGCCGGAAGGTGTCGGCCGTTCGCAAGATCTCAGCTAGGCCCCGATGGACCTCCGAGGGATACCACTCCATGGGCACACCGTCCATCGGGGAAATCAACTCACCTGCCTTGACCTCAGATTCGACCGATGCCGGGGTCAACATGAACTTAATCACCTGCCGGCCGCGAGGCGTATCCTTGGAGAGGCTAACAAAGCTACCGGTGCCGAGTACGGGCCGCCCATAAGCTTCATCGATGGGAGGCAAGGAGAAGTAGGCGATGTCGGTGCCAATCTTCGTCCCCTCAGGCAGATCGCCGGCAACGGCGGGAGCGTGATGGTACAGGAAGCATCCCGGGGGATCGTCAAAAATCGGCATCGGGGCGTCAGCGAATATCGACGTGAGGATGCCCTTGGTTCCGCCCAGCACGTAGTCCGGGTTGAGCCAAATGCTCTGCATCAAGATGAGAGCATTCCGAACCTCAGGTGAGTCGAATTTCAGTTCGCCGCGTGTCCAGGCATCATAGTTGTCGGTGGTAGTGGTGCGCAGCATGATATCCTCGACCCAATCCGTTCCCGGCCCTCCGCCAGGGCCTCCATCATTCAGGCTGATGCACCACGGGACGCCTCCGTCGGCCACAATCTGGTCCGAAAGTGCAAGGAGATCGTCCCAGGTTTCGGGTACCCTGTAGCCTGCGGCTTCAAACTCGGATTTGGGGTACCAGACGAGGCTCTTGGATTGTGCGCCGTGCATGATGCCGAACAGCTTCCCGTCCACCATCCCCGAAGCGATCCATGTCTGGGAATACACTTCCATGAGCTCGGACGAAGGGATAAAGCGACTGATATCCGCCAGGTAGCCCCTTCTCCCCATGTCGACCATCAACGCAGGTTCCGAAAAGACAAGGAGGTCGTATGGATCGCCAGCCTCGGATCTGGCGAGGGCAACATGCTCGAAGTCTGCGGAGCTCTCAACGATCACTTTGATCCCCGCGTTGGCCTCGAGACCAGCGAAGGTTGTCTGTAACAAGCTCACCTGCTCGCCGGAGAATGAAGTGAGGATCGTGACGGACTGGCCGGCGGGAGGTGATCCGGGCCTTGACTCGATCGGAGCCGACGTCGGAGGTACGAGGGTCGCGCTCGGCAGCGCTGGCCTGGTTTCCGTCGGGATGCTAGTGGCCCGGGCACAACCGCCGAGGATGAGTGGCATGAGGATGAAAAGGGCCAGGGGTTTCTTCATCGTTCGTCCCTTGCGGGGGTTCAGGTCGATCCGATCCGGACCACCTGGGCCTCCGAATGCGCCTGAGGTTGCGGGTCTCTGAAACCAATCTCGGCTGCTACCTGATGCACGATCGCCGAACGCCAGACGGTCGGAGTCCCGCGATCTGGCGAATATGATACCAGTCGGTCATTGGCGTAGCCCAAGTTTGCCACATCCGGATGGATCGTGTCGATCTGGCCCTATGGCAAACCCCGGCTTGGCGGAGGGCCCGGATCATCCGGCTAGCAGGGCCGTCTGGAACCGGTTCAGAGACACGCCGCAGCCAGGAGGGTCCCCTTTGGCCTCACTCCCCGGGCAGGTGCCCGATTCTGCCCGGCTCGAATGGCCGTCGAGCCGCAAGGGCCGCCAATCGTGCAATCGGACGGCGTATGCGGACAAGCCACTTGCCCACCCAATGCTTAAAATTTCCGGCCTTCGACCTTCCTGCCGTAGCGTAAGCTGGTCGGCCCGGCTATAATCCGGCTGTGGATCCGGGCGAAGGTCCGCCTGGGTCTACCCATCAGCCATGTCTTTTGTCCACCTGCATGTTCATTCTGAGTATTCGCTGCTCGATGGGCTGAGCCGCATCCCGCAGCTGGTCGGGCGCGCCCAGGAGCTGGGCATGCCGGCCCTGGCGCTGACCGACCACGGGGCGATGTTCGGGGCGATCGACTTCTATCGGGCGGCCAAAACCGTCGGGGTCAAGCCGATCATCGGGATGGAGGCCTACCTGTCGGCCCGCCGGATGCACGACAAGGACTCGCAGCTCGACAGCCGGTCTTATCATCTACTCTTGTTGGCCGAGAATGATGAGGGCTATCGCAATCTGCTGGCGATAGCTACCGCCTCGCAGCTCGAAGGTTTCTATTACCGCCCCCGCATCGACCATGAGTTTCTGGCGGCCCACAGCCAGGGCCTGATCTGCACTACCGGCTGCCTTTCGGGCGAAGTCCCGCGGGCTTTGATCGAAAGCCGCCAAGCCCACGCCAAGCGGGCTCTCGATTGGTATTTTGACGTTTTCGGCCCCGAGCGGTTCCTTATCGAATTGCAGCAGCACGAGATCCCCGAGCTGCCGGCGGTCAATCGAGCCCTCATCCAGATGGCCCCCCATTATGGGGCGCGCCTCGTCGCCACAAACGATGTCCACTACGTCGCTCCAGAAGATGCCGAGCTCCAGGACATCTTGTTGTGCATCCAGACCGGAGCAGTCCGGGCCGATCCTGATCGCATGCGGATGACGGACCCCTCGTACTACTTCAGGACGCCCCAGGAAATGCAGAGCCTTTTCACGGAGGTACCCCAGGCGATCGAGAATACCCTGTGGATCGCCGAGCGCTGCCAGGTCAACCTCGACTTCGAAGGCTATCGTCTGCCCGATTTCAAGGTCCCCGACGGGCACGTCCCGGCGAGCTTCCTGCGGCTGCAGTGTGAACAAGGGCTGCGGCGGCGTTACCCGGATCGCCAGAATGATCCTGAGGTGAGGGAGCGCCTGGATTTCGAGCTCGGTGTGATCAATCAGATGGGGTTCGACACATACTTTCTCATCGTGTGGGACCTCTGCCGCTACGCCCGGGAACACGGAATCTGGTACAACGCCCGAGGTTCGGCGGCCGGATCGATCGTTGCCTACTGCCTGGAAATCACACTCGTCGACCCGCTGGCCCACGGGCTGATCTTCGAACGGTTCCTCAATCCCGGAAGAGTCTCGATGCCGGACATCGATCTTGACTTCCAGGATGATCGTCGCGCCGAGATGCTCGAATACGCCGCCGAGACCTATGGCCGGGACAAAGTTGCCCAGATTATCACCTTTGGGACCTTGGGTGCCCGGGCCGCGATTCGCGATGTCGGCCGGGTAATGGATATTCCCCTGCCCGAGGTCGATCGGGTCGCCAAGCTTATCCCGAATATCCCTGGCAAGCCGCTCACCATCCCCGAAGCTGTCGAGAGTGTACCTGCCTTCAAGCAGATCTATGAGACCGCTCCCTATCTGCGTGAGCTCATTGACACGGCGGCCAAGCTCGAGGGAGTTGCCCGCAACGCCGGGACACACGCCGCCGGCGTCATCATCACCGATCGGCCGATCACCGAGTACGTCCCCCTCCACCGGCCAACCAAAGTTGGCGGCGAGGACAGCCCTGTCGGCGGCGTCACCCAGTTCGAGATGCAGGTCCTCGAGTGGCTGGGTCTGCTCAAGGTGGATTTCCTCGGACTATCGACACTGACTGTCATGGCACGCGCCTGCGAATTGATCGAACGGCGGCACGAGATCCGTCTCGACATTCACAACATCCCGTTGGACGATCCGCAGACCTTCGACCTTCTCGGCCGGGGAGACGTGCTCGGCGTGTTCCAGGTGGAAGGGGCCGGGATGCGGCGCTACTTGATGGAGATGAAACCGCGCAGCTTGTCGCATGTGATTGCCATGGTGGCCCTCTATCGGCCCGGACCGATGGAGTTCATTCCCGACTACATCCGCCGGATGCACGGTGAGGAACTGGTGTCATTCCGCCACCCGTCCCTGGCGCCAATCCTGGAGGAGACTTACGGCATCACGGTCTACCAGGAACAGATTATGTACACGGCGATGAAGCTTGCCGGCTATTCGGCTTCGGAAGCCGACAATCTGCGGAAGGCGGTAGCCAAGAAGAAGGCCGAGGCCCTGCATCGGGAGCGGGACAAGTTCGTGCGTGGGGCGGAGGGCAACGCCATCGCCCCTGATGTGGCGAACGCGATTTTCGACGATTGGGAGGCATTCGCTCGCTACGGTTTCCCCAAGGGACACGCTGCCGATTACGCGGTGATCTGCGTCCAGACGGCCCATCTGAAGACTAACTTCCCCGTCGAGTACATGACGGCCTTGTTGTCCGTGTTCAAGAACGACACCGATCGGGTGGCACTGTATATTGCCGATTGCCGCCGGATGGGGATCGACGTCCTGCCTCCAGACGTCGACGCAAGTGGAATGAGTTTCGAGATCGAAGAGACTGAAAGTGATAGGCCCGCAATCCGATACGGTTTGAGCGCGGTCAAGAACGTCGGCGAGGGAGCGGTGGCGGCAATCTTGAGCTCCCGCCAGAGTGGGGGTCCGTTTAAGAACCTGGAGGAACTCGCTCGCAGGGTCGACCTACGTCTGGTCGGGAAGCGGGCGCTGGAGTCTCTAGTCCGTGTCGGCGCGGTGGACAGCCTTGGATCACGCCGGGCTTTACTCGAGACGTTGGACAGGGTCCTGTCTGCGTCTGCGGCCCATTTCAGGGCGAAGGACGTCGGCCAGCTTTCCATGTTCGGCGGCGCCGCCACACTGGGCGGCATGTTGAGCCTTCCCACTCAACTGGATGAGATCCCGCGCCGGCAGCAATTGGATTGGGAGCGTGAACTGCTCGGGGTTTACGTCTCGGATCATCCTCTAACGCCTCACATGGATGATCTGGCGAATGTTGTGACGCATTTCAGTGCCGAACTCGCGGATGCGGAACATGGCGAGGCCGCTTGCGTAGCCGGTGAGATCACGCACGTCCGTCCATACCAGACGCGGACTGGGAAGGCGATGGGATTCGTGTCTCTCGAGGATTTACAGGGGACAATTGAGCTGGTGGTATTTCACCGCGTCTGGAGTGCGATTTCGAGCTGGGTCGAACCAGGACAGATTGTGGTTGTGAAGGGAAAGGTCGACAGCGGGCGCGGCGAACCGAAGATCCTGGTCGACGAGATCACCCGTGAGATCAGCCCGGCCCCGGCTGCACCAGAGCCTACCCCCGTGCAAGAAGAACCGGTCCTTGCCCCGAGCCTGGAGATTGACCAGATGGCCGAGGAGCCCGTCCTGGCATGGGAGGCGGAGGGCGAGCCTTGGGGACAGGGGCACGAGCCCTGGCAAGAACCGTCCCCGAAGAGCCTCGCCGCCGGGAGGCAGGCATCCGATCCGTTCCTACTGGGGATCGTTGCCTCAGCCGAACCCTCTGAGCTTGCCGCGTTCGATCAGGCAGGCCGTGTACCGGCGGGTGATAAGCGAATGGTGTCCTTGATCCTGCGTTCGACCGGTGATCGCAAGCGGGATGCACTGCGTATGCGGCGGGTGCACGGCTTGCTGACGTCATACCCCGGGGGAGATCGTTTCGCCTTCGAGATCTATGAAGCCTCACGGCGGTACCACCTTGAGTTCCCCAACTCCACGACAGGTTACTGCCCCGAACTCCACACCCAGCTGGCCCGGCTTCTCGGCGAAGGTACGATACACGTAACCCCGTTCCGGGTCCAATAGAACCGGCGAGGTGTCCAAGATGAATATCGTTGGAGTGCTCAGTTCGGGCGGCGACGCCCCGGGCATCAATGCGTGCCTGAGAGCCATTGTGCGGATAGGGCTTCACCATGGCCTTCAGATCATCGGGATCCGGGAGGGCTTCGCCGGCCTTATCCGCGGTGAAATGACGCCTCCGCTTACGGCACGTGACGTCGGTGGGATCTTGCAGCGAGGCGGGACGTTCCTGCAAACCGCGCGCTGCCCCGAGTTCAGCGAGACCAAGGCCCAGATTCAGGCGCTGCGCGAGTTGAATGAGTCGGGGATCGAGGGGTTGATTGTCATCGGCGGCGATGGTTCGCAGCGCGGGGCGCATGCCCTATCCAAGCGGGCCTTCCCTGTCGTCGGCGTGCCGGCTTCGATCGACAACGATATCTGGGGCACCGACATGGCCCTGGGGGTCGATACGGCATTGAACACCATTATGGAGGCGGTCGACAAACTGCGCGACACGGCCTCCTCACACCAGCGGGCATTCTTGGTCGAGACGATGGGCAGGCAGTCTGGCTACCTGGCTCTGGTGGCCGGCCTGATCTGCGGGGCCGAGATTATCTTGATCCCCGAACGGGATGTGCCGATGGAAGAGATAACCTCCGCCATTCTCGACGCTTATGCCCGCGGGAAGTCGCATGCGATCGTCATCATCGCCGAGGGGGCCGGGTTGCATCCGCAGGAAGTGGCCGACCAGCTGAGACAGCAGGAGGTCGGGTTCGAAACGCGGGTGACGATCCTGGGACATGTCCCGCGAGGTGGGAGCCCGTCGGCATTCGACCGCCTGCTCGCCACGCGAATGGGGGTCAGGGCAGTCGAGGCGCTGGTGGCCGGCGAAAAGGACATCATGGTCGGCCTTGATGGACGCCAGATCGTGGCGGTATCATTGGAGGAGGTAGCCTCATCCCAGCGGGAGCTGGACCTGGCGTACTTCGAGACGGCACGTATGCTGGCCAGTTAGAATCCCAACTATTGACGTCTCAATCCACCAGGCGGGACACGGGCCCGACCCGGCAAGGTAGGGTCTGCGGGATCGATGCCAGCACAGGCGCCGGCAACGGCTGGTGGAATCCAGGTTGTTGATCCGGGCCCGATAGGCGGACAAGACAGGGCTGCCCGTTGGGGCCTTAACGAACTTCTAAGCGAGGAATGGGTATGCGAATCGGAATTCTGACCGGTGGGGGTGACGTCCCGGGACTGAACGCTTGCCTCAAGGCCGTCGTCAGCCGGGTTCTGGACGACGGGCACAACGTTTTGGGCATCCGTCGTGGTTGGGGCGGCTTGCTGGAGTGTCAACCAGATGATCCGGCAAGCGTCGCCAGGTACACGATGGTGCTCGACCACAACGCGGTCCGGACGATTGATCGCACCGGCGGCACCGTATTGCACACTTCGAGGACCAATCCGGGGAAGGTGCGCAAGGAAGACGTCCCGGCCTTTCTGGCGGGTGGTGAGGGGGACGGCGAGGTCAAGGATTTTACGCCCTACGTACTGGAGGTCATCGACAAACTGGGTCTGGATGCAGTAGTTCCGATCGGCGGAGATGATACGCTTTCTTATGCGTTGCGTCTGCACGACGAAGGCGTCCCGATCGTGGCGATCCCCAAAACCATGGATAACGATGTCCACGGCACCGAGTATTGCATCGGGTTCTCGACGGCGATCACCCGCAGCGTGGGCGTAATTCACAGCTTACGCACGAGTGCCGGCTCCCACGAGCGTCTGGCGGTGATCGAGCTGTTCGGGCGGTATAGCGGCGAGACGTGTCTGGTAAGCGCCTACCTGGCCGGAGTCGATCGCGCCGTCATATCCGAGGTGCCTTTCGATCCGGAGAAACTGGGCCGGCTGTTGGTCAAGGACAAGGCCGCCAACCCGAGCAACTACGCCATGCTGACGATCTCGGAGGGTGCGCAGGTTGTAGGCGGGGACGTCATCCTGCGGGGGCGCGAAGACGCCTTCGGACACAAGAAGCTGGGCGGGATCGGAGCGATCACCGGTGATCTGCTGCGCGAGCTCACCGGAGAGCACATCATCTATCAGCAAGTCGCATACATGATGCGCTCGGGTAGCCCGGATTCGCTTGACTTGATGGTGGCAATCAACTACGCCGTCATGGCCGCGGATCTCGCGGTTGGGCGTTCCTTCGGCCGGATGGTCGCGCTCCGCAACGGGATCTACACCAACGTCCCGCTGTCCGTGATGCGCGAGGGCGTTCGGCGAGTCGACGTTGACGAACTTTACGATGTCGAGAATTACCGGCCCAAGGTGCGCCATGTCGACGGGAAGCCGATGTTCTTGTATTGAGCCGAAGACTTCGCCCTTCAGGCGCGGATTCCGTCAAGGGACGTGAGTCCAGCCGTGCGGGCCAACTTGACCGCGGCCTCGAACTCGCCTGCGGTCGTGGGGCGGTCCAACGGGGGGAGATCGGCGGCGTGAAAAGCCGGGCGATATTGATCCATCAAGTTGAGATAGGTGTGCGGGGAAACTTCCTGCGAAAGAAATCGAACGATCTCCCGCGTACCGGCCAGCCCGCCGGGAAGGACGAGGTGGCGCACCAACAATCCGCGGACTGCCAGTCCATCGTCACCGATCACCAGATCTCCGACCTGGCGGTGCATTTCGAGGACGGCCGCGCGATTGATGCCCGGATAGCGGCCGATCTTGGACAGGCGGCGGGCGATGTCCGGCCGGCTGTATTTCATATCCGGCATGTAGATGTCGATGACCCCGTCGAGAAGCGACAGGGCTTCGGGGGAGTCGAATCCGCCGGTGTTGTATACGAGAGGAATGTCCAGCCCGCCATCACATGCGACGGCGAGCGCCTCAAGGATCTCAGCCACAACGTGGGACGGCGAGACCAGATTGATGTTGTGGCATCCGCAGGTTTGGAGGCACAGCATGATTTCTGCCAGCCGGGACGAGTTGACCTCTCCGCCGGAAGCGGCCTGGCTGAGGTCATGGTTCTGACAGTATTGACAGCGTAAGTTGCACCAATTGAAGAAGATCGTGCCCGAGCCGCGCCACCCGCGCAGGGGATCTTCTTCACCATGGTGGGGTCCGTATGAGGCTACCTGGGCGAGCAGGCCGGTCCGGCACGCCCCGCGCCGATCGGTACCGCGATCGACACGGCAGTAGCGGCCACACAAGTCGCAGGAGCGTTCGTGCTGGCGAGCCCGCTCGGCCCTCCTGACGAGTTCACCGATCTCATGCAGCTTCCTGTAGGACGGTTGAGGTCTGCTGCTCATACTGCCAGCATATCAGGGAAGACGTCTGGCGGGCAAGGAAGGGCGTCCTCCGTGAGGCGGATATCCCGACCGGGGGCCCAGTCCAGCGACGCCTCAGGCCGGGCAAGGGGTCTGGTCTGAGTCTTGCACCATTGGGGTGGAAGTTTCTGGCCGATTGGCCCCGGAAGAGGCGAGCGGAAGAGCCCGATGTTCGGATACGAGATCGACGCCAGGGTCCTTGCCCGGAGGGTGAACCGGCTGCGCGAGCCCTACCGTCATAACACGATCAACTGGTTGGAGCGATGCGCACAGCGCCCAATGGGTGACCTGGAAACGGGGATTCAGTCTTTCTTGCAGGGGTTGCACCCGGTCGTACGGGACGGGTTCGTCTTCCACGCCCAGCGAGTACTGGAGGACGCCGTCCGGTTCTTCGGACAACCCGAGTAATCCCTCGGCGCCCCCCTCGTCCGGAGCCTACACCCAACTGGGTTCAACGTAGGTTCCGAAGACCTCTTTCATCACTCCAACGATTTCACCCAATGTGGCGTAAGCCCTGACCGAGTCCAAGATGTAGGGCATGGTGTTCTCGGAGCCCTGGCAAGCCAGGCGCAGCCGATCGAGAGCCTGGCCGACCGCGCCGGGATCGCGCGTCCGCCGGAGCTCAGCCAGACGGCCGGTCTGGGTGTTGTGGCCGGACGGATCCATCTCCAGGAGGGGGATGGAATAGGGCTTGTCGTCACTGTAGCCATTGACGCCTACGATCACTCGCTCATGCTCATCGATCTCGCGCTGATAGCGATAGGCGGCCTCGGCGATCTCACGCTGGAAGAAGCCGGCGGCAATCGCCGGAAGCACCCCCCCCAACTGCGTGATACGTTCGAAGTAGCCGAGGGCCTGCACCTGCATCCGGTTGGTCATGGCTTCGATGAAGAATGAGCCGCCCAGCGGATCGACCGTGTTCCCGACGCCCGATTCCTCCGCCAGGATCTGTTGTGTGCGCAGAGCGACTGTGGCGGCGTGCTCCGAGGGAAGAGCGAACGCTTCATCCATAGAGTTGGTATGAAGCGACTGCGTCCCGCCGAGAACCGCAGCCAGTGCCTGAACCGCCACGCGCACGATGTTGTTCTCGGGCTGTTGGGCGGTCAGACTGACCCCCGCCGTCTGGGTATGGAAGCGCAGCAGCCACGAGCGGGCGGATTTCGCCCCAAAGGTGTTCCGCATTTCGTTGGCCCAGATCCGGCGAGCGGCCCGATACTTGGCGATCTCCTCGAAGAAGTCGTTGTGGGCGTTGAAGAAGAACGAGAGCCGCGGAGCGAAATCGTCGATGTCCAGACCCCGGTCGAGTGCCCAGCGGACATATTCCATCCCGTCGACAAGAGTGAAAGCCAACTCCTGGGCGGCTGTCGAGCCCGCTTCTCGAATGTGGTACCCGGAGATCGAAATCGTGTTCCACTGCGGGAGGTGCCGACTGATCGAAATCGTGTTCCACTGCGGGAGGTGCCGGCTGCCATACTCGATGGTGTCGGTCACAAGTCGCATGGAAGGCTCGGGCGGGAAGATGAACTCCTTCTGCGCGATAAACTCCTTGAGGATGTCGTTCTGGAGGGTCCCGCGCAGCTGATCGGGCCGCGCGCCTTGCTTCTCGGCGGCGGCGATGTACATCGCCCAAATGATGGCCGCCGGGGAGTTGATCGTCATGCTGGTCGAGACTTTGTCCAGTGGGATCCCGGCCATCAGGATCTCCATATCGCGGAGTGATGAGACGGCAACGCCGCAGCGACCGAACTCGCCCAGGGCCTCCGGTGCGTCGGTGTCATATCCCATCAGGGTCGGGAGATCGAACGCGACGGAGAGGCCGGTCTGCCCGTGTTGGAGCAGGTAGAGAAAGCGGGCGTTCGTCTCCTCGGCCGTGCCGAAGCCGGCGAACATGCGCATCGTCCACGGTCGTCCGCGATACTGGGTCGGGTGGATTCCTCGTGTGAAGGGATATTCGCCCGGAAGGCTCAGGTCGCGCATGTAGTCGGTGTCGGCGACATCGAGCGGGGTGTACAGGCGTTCGACCGGCTCCGAGGATGTCGTGATGAAGCGCTCTCGGCGCTCGGGCAGGCCGGCGAGAACATGCTGCAGGCTCGTCTCCTCCCAACGCTCGAGCGCCTGCCGCAGCTCTTTGAGTTTCGTCACATCGTACATGCACCCCTCCCCGGAACACCAACCGCGCGGCATTATAGCATGGCGGTTAACTTCACTCAGATCAGCGACAGGCAAGCCCTGTTTGGAGATTGGCGAACGGGGAGGGGTTTCAAGTCACGAATTCCGGCCGATCAACCAATGAAGGCGCAGACGTTGGCATGAAAGATCGGTCGTCGATGGACTCGACCAGCGAGGCTTCATCGAACCAGCTGGCCGGAGGTTTGTGACCCCAGAAAGTGGCCCGGCGAGGGTCGTTGATGCTCCAGCGGATGGGCTCCCAATCGGGATCGGGGATGAGGTAGTCGCTCGTGTAGAGCTCGATGCGGTTGCCGTCGGGATCGCGCAGATAGACGAAGAAGGCATTGCTCAGGCCGTGCCGGCCGGGGCCGCGCTCGATGCTCTCGGCGAAGCCGGAGGCCGCCAGGATGTCGCACGCTCTCAGCACGGACAACTGATCGCTGACCCAGAACCCGGCATGGTGGAGACGAGGGCCGATGCCGTTCATCAAGGCGATGTCGTGCACGTTCTGCTTTCGGTGCAGCCAGGCAGCCCACAGACGGGGCGGCTGGTCATCGGTCGTTGTCAATTCCGAGCAGGAGAAGCCCAGGCGCTGTGTGAACCAGTCATAGGCGGGCTGGACCTGCGGCACCTGACAGTTGAAATGGTCCAGCCGCATGATCGTCGCCCCGCGATACAGTTCAAAACGCTGAAGCAACCTGGGGCGCGATTCCATAGCCTGATAGAACTCCAGGGGCAGCCCCGTAGGATCCTGGACCCGAAGCGATCGCCCCTGGCCTTTCTCCGTGCCCTCCGGGATCCAGCGCAGCGGGCAGCCGTTGTTCTCGTACAGCTCGGCCAGCCGGTCCAGCGCCTCCGGATCGGACACGCGGAAGGCCAGATGTGTCACACCCGGGCTATCGGCGCGTTTGAGGACGAGGCCATGATGCTCACGCTCTTCCAGGCCCCCGAGGTACAGGCGCTCCGCGTCCTGATCGACTTCGATGAAACCCAGGACGTCGACGTAGAACTCGCGGGCGCGGCCGAGGTCGGTGACGCGGAATTCGATGTGTCCGGCGCGGGTGATCGAGGAGTTCATGGTTCTACCTCGGTGTGGGCTGTGTTGTGAGAGGTGTCATACATGGGGTAAACCGTGAAACGTAAAACGTGAAACGTGAGAGCGAACCAGCAAGACGTGAAACGTCAGGCCAGAGGTGAAGTCTCGGGGTGGGGCAACAGGGAGTTGGACGATCATGGATGAACCGAGACCTGAGGTGATCAAGAAGCACTGCTCTCCAAATGGTCATCATTCACGGGATCCTTGTACGAGGAGTTGGCCTCCCGGATCGATCGAGCGCGTTGATTTCGGGTCATCGTAAGGAGCAACCGGGTGATCTGGGTCAGAAGTGCAAGGCGATATTCGGTCAGGGCTGGGCCAAGGACGTTTCGAGCCTTGAAGTACCAATCTCGGCTCTCGCGTGCGGAGCCAAGGGCATATTCGTAGAAGCGCGCTCGGTCCTTACCCGTCCCCCGCGAGTAGCCTTCTGCAAGATTCGCGCCAATCGATCCCAGCGCTCGGTAGAGCTGATTGCTCAGCGCGACCGTCCTCCGATCCTGTGCCAAGGCTGTGACATCCTGCCATCCCATATCGCACGCAAACAGAGCCAGCCGATACGCTTCCATCCGCCAGAGTGAGTCTCCCGTGATTTCCTGCGGAACCTTCGATGCCCATTCCTCGAAACTGACTCTTGATTTCGAACTCCGCTCTTCCATCATCGTTCCCCCTTCCACGCAGCGCGTATCATGTATCACTTTCTAGACATCACGTTTCACGCATCAGGTTTCAGTCTTTCTGCCACGGATCATAGAAGACCTGGATCGGTTTGGCGACCCACCCCAGGTCCGGGGCCGGACTTCGTTCACCGGTGTCGATCCGGCGGTATTCACTGCCGTAGAACAAGAGAGGTCGGATCGGGTCGATGCCCCGGTGAAGCGACAAGACCAGCCCAATAACGATCCAGTGGTCGCCACCCTCGATCAAGTCCCACACCCGGCAGCTCAAAGCGGCGGCGCAGCCTTCGAGCCGCGGCCCGCCTTCCCACGGGACAAAGCGAAATGGCGGAGGGGTTTTCTCGCTCCAGGCGCCGGCGAAATAGGTCGAGAGCGCCTTCTGGTCTTCGCGCAGGATGTTGATCGAGAACGCCTTCGCCCGGGAAAGGATATCGCCCAGCAGCGCGCGCTTGTTGACGCAGGCCAGGACCAGAGTCGGTTCGAGGGACAGCGAAGCGACGGCGTTCGCCGTCATCCCATGGATTTCACCCTCCGATTCGGCTGCGATCACCGTGACGCCGGTGGCGAACAATCCGATCACCTCGCGGAAGAGCGTCTCACTGGCCTCCTTGCTCATGGGTCCCCCGTCCGTTCCAGGGCCTCTTGGTCATTCTGTGCGAGAAAAACCCGGATCTGATCCATATAGGGCGTCATGTCATGCGCCTTGAGCAGCGCGGCCGACATCCGCACCGGGTCGCCGAAGAAGTAGCGTTCATACAGCACCTGACGTGAGGCAAAGGCCGAAAGGGCCGTGTCCCAGGCCAGCCGGAAGATCGGGATGCGCTGATGGGCATCGGCCCGCGCCGATTGGTAGAACCGCTTGATCTCCTCGGCCAGGGGGCCGTTGACATCCGCCTCAGTCGGCGCAGCCACGAGCCCGCTCGCCCCGAGCTGCTGGATAATCTCGACCATGCGCGGGTACAACCGCGGGTAGAGATTGCGGGCGGCGTCCAACGGATCCCAGGCCGGGCGCATCACTCCGAACTCGTCGAACTCAGCCCCGTCCTCGGACGCCCGCAGGAACGCCTTCATGGTCTCGAGATTGATCCAAATCTCGGCGATCTTCTCTTGGACGTGCTGGAAAACTTCGATCCCGATCGTCTGCGACATCAACGCCGCCAACCCGAGCAGGAACTCGGTCTTGGCGGTGTTCTTGACCGCAACCTGGTGGGCCATGCTGACGATGGCCCCGGTGGCGGCGTAGGCCTGGTTGCAGGTCTCGACATCCCGGTAGAGGAAAACCCTGTCCCAAGGGACAAAGACGTCGTCAAACACAACGGCGGCGTCCATCTCTTCGAAGCGCGACCCCAGAGGGTGGTCATACCTCGATCGACCGTAGTCGACCGTCTCCCGGCATATGAATTTCAACCCCGGCGTGTCGCAGGCCAGGGCCAGACCAAATGCATAGGGCGCGTCCTCAACCTGGTTCTTGAGCAGTGTCGAGGGGAAAACCATGATCTCATCGGCCATGGGCAGAGTCGCCAACATGCGCGCCCCGCGCAGGACGATGCCGGCGTCGGTCTCTTCCTTGACCCGGGCGGCCAGATACGGGTCGGCCTGTTCCGCCGTTCCCACCGCCCGGTTCGCTTGCGGTGTGATCAAGGTGTGCGTCAGACATAAATCATTCTCACGCATGTATGCATGGTATTTGCGGATGTTCTCGGCGAATCGCGGATCCTGGCGACCGAGGAATTCCGCTCCACCGGCATAGGCTGTAATGGCGCGGCTGAGGTAGTCCGGCGCGCGCCCCATCATCCCGTGATGGTGGGAGGCCCAGACTCTCATCATGCGAGTGACACTCTCCAGCTCCTCCCGGGAACGAGGGATCATGAACGCGCGCCCGACCCTGTCTCCAGAGGAAGGGGAGGGGAACAACATGACCTCGGGCTGCTCTAACTGAACGTCGTACAGCTCGGCCAGACTGTTAACCCCATTCTTGAAGGCAGGGTGGGTGGTGACGTCTTCGACCCGTTCGCCCCGATGCCAAAGCTCGGGGACGTGTTCGCGCAGCCTCTCCAGTACCTGCCGGCCCGATCGTGCACCCATCAATCCATCCCTCCTGTACCCAACCGCGGGATTTGATGATCGCCTGAAGCGACGTGGATCGTCGAGGTCTCCGTATAGAAGTCGAAGCTGTACCGGCCGCCTTCGCGGCCGATCCCGCTCATCTTGCTGCCGCCAAACGGGGTCCGCAAATCCCGGATATTGTGCGAGTTGATCCAGACCAGGCCGGACTCGATCGCCTCGGCGACACGCCGCCCCCGTTCGGGCTCCCCGGTCCAAACATAGGCCGCCAGGCCGAAGTGGACATCGTTGGCGATCCGAATGGCCTCGGCTTCATCCTCGAATGGGATCACAACCAGGACCGGCCCGAAGATCTCTTCCTGGGCCACACGCATATCGTTTGTCACCCCAGTGATCAGAGTCGGCCCGAAGTAGTTCCCCTCGGGGAAGGCCGAAGGGCGATCGCCGCCGACTTCGACAATCGCACCCTCACCCCTGGCGACATCCATGTAGTCGTGCACGCGCCGCCAGTGATCCGGATGGATCAAGGGGCCGACCTCGGTCATTGGATCGGCCGGTTCTCCAACCTTGATCCGGCGCACACGGTCCGCCAGCCGGCCGGTGAAATCCGTGAGAATGTCGGCCTGCACCAACAGACGCGAGCCGGCCGTGCAGCGTTCGCCGTTCAGCGAGTAGACCTGCCAGATGGCGCCATCGAGGGCTCTCTCGAGGTCGGCGTCGTTGAAGACGATCGTCGGGGACTTCCCTCCAAGTTCCATTGAGAAGCGCTTGAGCGTGGCGGCGCCGTTGCGGATGATCTCCTGGCCGGTCGAGGTTTCGCCGGTAAAAGAGATCAATTGCACATCGGGGTGGGCCACGAGGGGAGCGCCGGCCGTCTCGCCAAAGCCGTGCACGATGTTGAACACTCCGGCGGGCAGGTCGGCAGCCTGAACGATCTGGGCCAGCACGTCGGCGGAGAGCGGCGACCACTCGGCAGGTTTGAGCACGCACGTGTCGCCTCCCGCCAGGCAGGGGGCGACCTTCCACGTCTCGAGCATGAAGGGAGTGTTCCAGGGCGTGATCAGGCCGGCCACTCCGGCCGGTCGCCGCACCGTGTAGTTCTGAAACGATCCCACCGCGGAAAAGTTTTCGCCGCCGATCTCGAGAGCCATGTCGGCGAAGAAATGGAAGTTCTCGGCTGCGCGTGGAATGGCGCCCTTCTTGATCTGGCTCGCCGGTATGCCCGTGTCGGCGATCTCGACCTCGGCGATCTCGTCGGCGCGCCCTTCGATCAACTCACCGATACGGTGCAAGAACTTCGCCCTCTCGGCGGCGGTCATGCGTGGCCAAGGGCCGTTATCGAACGCCCGGCGGGCGGCACTGACGGCGCGATCGATATCCTCGGTCGACCCGGCGGCCACGTCTGTGATCGGACGATTGGTCGCCGGATTCAACGTCTCGAAGGTTTGGCCGTAAACGGCAGGGACGAAGTTGTTGTCGATGAAGTGACAGATCATGAATCCAGCCTACCCGATCACACGGTTCTCGAGCGCACCCAGATGGTCGATCTCCAGCCGCATCGTGTCCCCTGGGCGGACGTGGGAGATGCCACGCGGTGTCCCCGTCCAGATCATGTCGCCCGGCTCGAGGGTCATGATGGCTGAAATGAAAGCGATCAACTCGGGGATCGAGCGGATCATCGCCGAAGTATTCCCCTGCTGGCGGAGCTCTCCGTTGACGAAGGCTCTGAGCCCGAGATCATCCGCGTGGGGGATCTCATCCGGTGTCACCAGACAAGGCCCGACTGGGCCGAAGCTGTCATAACCCTTGGCCCGCACCGGAGGGCGATAGAAGTTGCCGACGAAATCGCGCACGGTCACATCGTTGGCGATCGTGTAGCCGGCGATCACGGAGTGGGCGCTGGAAGCGGGGACCGCTCGGCAACGTGTGCCGATGACCACGGCCAGTTCCACCTCGTAATGCAAGTACTCGACCCCGGGCGGATACACGACCGGCTCGCAGTGGCCGATGAGCGAACTGATCGGCTTGAGGAACAAGGCCGGCTCCTGCGGCGTTTGTACCGAAAGCTCTTCGGCGTGTTCGGCGTAGTTTAAGGCGAGGCCGATGATCTTGGTCGGGACGACCGGAGGCAGCCAGGTCACCTCACGGGCGGCATAGCACTTCCCGTCCGCGCCGACCAGATGGCCGTCGTCGGCCAGTGTGCCGTGCTCGACTCGGCCGCCGACGGCGAAGCGCGCTCGCTTCATTCCGCCTTCTCGCCCACCGGCTCGGCCATCAGTGGCGCAAGGAATGACAGGATGGGCGTCACGATAGGCGGGTCGTCGGAAAGGATGATCGTGTAGTGGTTCACGCCCGGCAGGTCAACTTGATGCCCTTTCGGGATCCAGGCGACGAACGCCGCCGCTTCCCGAGGATCCAAGACGTGGGCACGATCGCCCAAGAGACCCAGCTCTGGACGGATGAAAACTGTCGGGCACTGCAGAGTGGGGAAGTGAACACACATGCTGTAGTAGAAATGGATGTCGAGATCGCGTTCGATGGCTTCGGCCGAAGCTTTATGGCGGACGCTCCCATCCGGCTGCACGGTCACATCGTCCCGCAAATACTGTTCCAGCGCGGCGTTCCACGGTCGGTAGTAGGGAACCGAGCGCATGGCCGACAGATAAACCTCCATCGACGGATACGCGCCCGCGAGTCGCCGCAAGCCAGGGCGCATGGCCCCCAGTACCTCCTCCTTCGGGTCAGCCCCTCCGTCAATAAGGACCAGAGCTTGAACTCGATCAGGGCGGATCGAGGCCAGGTAGACGCCGACGGTAGCACCAAAGGAGTGTCCGATGAGCCCGAAGCGCTCGATCCCGAGCCGGTCGGCCAGGGCCAGGATATCGCGAGTGTGATAGGAGAAGCCGTATCCTTCAGCGGGCTTGTCGCTCTCTCCACGCCCTCTTAGATCAATGGCAATCAGGCGGTACGTCGGAGAGAGCGCCGTTCCCAGTCCGTCGAATGTCCCTTTGTGTCCGGTGAGGCTTGGTAGACAGATCAGCGGGCCTCTCTCCCCAGGCCATTCACGGTAGCTGAGGTGGATGCCGCCCACCTCGACGAAGCCGTCCTGCGACGTCGGCACCTATTCCTCCAGCAATCCGTAAGACATCATGACTTCCCGCAACCTGGCCAGGTTCTCGGCCGAAAGGGGCGCAAGGGGCAAGCGGACCTCGGGATCGATCTTGCCCATCAGGCCCAGGGCGGTCTTCGCCGGAACCGGGTTGATCTCGAAGAACATGGCCTCATTCAGCGGCATCAACTCGTAGTGGAGGTCGCGCGCCTCTTTCCACAACCCGGCGGCGTAGAGATCATACAGCCGGGCGACAGGCGAGGGGAGGACGTTGGCCGTTGCGCTGACGTACCCGGCCCCACCGATCGCCAGGACCGGGAAGCAGAGCAGCTCGATCCCGGAGAAGACCAGGAAGTCCGTGCCCAGGCGGCCGAGCAACCGGGTGATGTGAGAGAAATCCGGATTGGCCTCCTTGATGCCGACGATGTTCGGGCAGGCCTGACGCAAGCGGGCGACGGTTTCGATCTCGAGGTTGACGGCCGTCCTGCCAGGGATGTTGTAGAGGATGACCGGCAATTCGACCTGATCGGCGATATCTTTGAAATGCCGGAACAACCCTTCCTGACTGGGCCGCACATAGTATGGGACGACGAGCAAGACGGCGTCGGCGCCGATGCGCTGTGCAAAGCGCGACAGGTGAAGGCTCTCGTCGTGATTGCTCGATCCTGTCCCGGCCAGGAATGGAACGCGGCCGCCATTGGCTTCAATCGCGACCTGGATCACCCGCTCCCTCTCCTGCGTGGAGAGAGAGGCAGGTTCTCCGGTCGTTCCGGTCACGGACAGGCCGTGGCTGCCGCTGGCGATCTGCCACTCCACAAGCCCGGCCAGACCATCTTCGTCAAGCTGGCCGTCCCGGAAGGGTGTCACCAGAGGCACAATCGATCCCTGCAGATTATTCACATCGGGACAATTCTAATCCACATTGGAGGGTCCACTCGCCGCTGAGGCAGGTTTCTGCAGTTTGAATCGTCATACGCCCATGATTCTTTCGGCATATGGCCGATGATATACTCCGCAAGTCGTCGTCTTCCGCTGAAGCCATGACGCGGCGCCTATCCGGGAACTGTGAGAAGCGTGCCGGCGCCGATTCTCCCGATCTGGGTTCGAGTTTGCAGTTATCTCGTCCCGCAATCCAGGATGGGGTGTCCGAGGTACACAGGCTAACGGCGCGCCCACGCGCCGGAATTGCGTCCCCTCGATATGGGCGAATTGACGGCGCCGGCCGGGTCCGTCATGACGGATGGAGGGTATGACCCGTGAGAGAGGCTGTGATCGTACAGGCTGTGCGCACACCGATCGGGAGCCACGGAGGCGCCCTCAAGGACGTGCGTCCGGATGACATGGCGGCGATTGCGATTGCCGAGGTGGTGAAGCGCGCCGGCATCGATCCAGGGACGATTGAAGAGGTCTACTTCGGCTGCGCCAACCAGGCCGGGGAAGACAACCGAAATGTGGCGCGCATGGCCCTGTTGTTGGCCGGACTGCCGACTTCGGTGGCGGGTGTGACGTTCAATCGGTTGTGTGCCTCGGGACTGGCGGCGATCAACGCCGCCGCCCGGGCGATCAAGCTCGGCGAGGGCGATGTGTTCGTGGCTGGCGGTGTGGAATCAATGTCGCGTGCCCCATGGGCGGTCCCAAAGACCGAGCGCGCTTTCGCCTGGGGCAATGTCACGATGTGGGACACGACGCTAGGCTGGCGCTTTCCGAACCCGGAGTTGAAAGACACTTTCGGGAATGACTCGATGGGTGAGACCGCTGAGAATATCTTCGACGAACACCCGATCTCACGCGAAGAACAAGATGCATTCTCTCTGCAGAGTCATTTGCGGGCGGTCGAGGCGACTAAGTCTGGCCGTTTTGCGGAGGAGATCGTCCCGGTGGTGTTACCTCAACGGAAGGGGGATCCTATCGTGATCGACACGGACGAGCGGCCTCGAAAGGACACCTCATTGGAGGCACTTGCTCGATTGAAACCTTCGTTCCGAGAGAACGGGACCGTCACCGCGGGCAATTCCTCGGGCATCAACGATGGGGCGGCGGCTGTGTTGGTCATGGCGGCGGAGAAGGCTGCGGACTTGGGCCTCAAGCCCTGGGTGCGTGTGGTTGCGTCGGCCGCCGCCGGAGTTCAGCCGCGCACGATGGGCTATGGACCCATCCCGGCAACGCGCAAAGCCCTCGAGCGCCATCCCGGCAACGCGCAAAGCCCTCGAGCGGGCCGGTCTAAGAATGAACGACATCGGATTGGTCGAGCTCAACGAAGCCTTTGCCATCCAGGCATTGGCGGTCATGCGCGAGCTAGGCATGCGGGAGGAGATCACCAACGTGAATGGCGGGGCCGTGGCCCTCGGGCATCCTCTCGGCTGCAGCGGGGCGCGCATCGTCTGCACGTTGGTCCATGAGATGCGTCGACGCGCTCCGTCGGAGGCCCGGCCGTACTACGGCCTGGCAACTCTTTGCGTCGGCGTCGGTCAAGGGGAGGCCACTATCTTCGAGTGGGTAGGGGATTGAAGCAAGCCTTTCGTTCGTGAAGCCGCCTGAGATTGGCCCGACGACGGCCAGGTGTTCGCGGGTCGATCGACCAGAGACCGTGTCACCAATCGCACGCCACCAAACTCTCATTGGATTGCAGCGATCCTTCAACTCGATTCTCGTCGCCGCAATCCTGGGCGCCGAAGCTGCATCAGAATGGGGCATGCTCTCTCGGCGAGACCTGCGTGGAACCGGAACGATGGGCTCCTCTTTGAGCGGGGCGCTCGAGCGTGGTTCCGTTGGGAGGCTGTGGGAGTAGAATCGATTTCTTGTCTGGGGCGGCTGTATTGCCTCGTTTAGCTTCTCCGTCCTGAGGTCCAATGGGTGGGTGGGACTTCTCAATCCTCTGGCATGCCGGCCAAGCGGTCCTCGCCGGCCAGAATCCCTATTGCGTACTCTTCTTCTACTATCCACTGCCGTTTGCTTATGCTCTCGTGGTTTTCGCGGTTCTACCCGAACAGGTGAGTTTTTGGACCTGGGTGGCAGTGAACGTGGCGCTTCTGATCGTCGTTTTCCGAAGACGCTTCTGGCATTGGCTTCTCTTTGTCCCAGTGTTACATATGCTTTCATCGGGTAACTTCGACCTGTTATGGTGGACCATGGAACGCGGGGTGGGCCGCCACTGGCGGGGGGCATTCTTAGGTGCGTTGTTGACCCTGAAGCCCCAGGCCGCTTTCCTCTTGCTCCCCTGGCATTTGTACGATTGGTTGCGGCACGATAGGTCAGTCCTGGTCCGCTGGGCCATCCTCACGATTCTGCTTTGGGCGACCCCGCTACTCTGGCAGCCAAACTGGGTTATGGATTGGATCAGTGTGGTTCCGAGACTGACGCAGTTCACATTTAGCAACTCACCGGGCCTGTTCAGCCTGCTCAAGGCCTGGCCACAACTGCGGATTCCGGTAGCCATGGGTGCTCTAGCGGTCTTCGTCTGGGGGATACGGCAATCAAAAGAGATCGCCCGTGCCGGTGCGGTGCTCGCTTCCCCGATTGGCTTGTTCTACCAGACGCTGGCCTTACTCGCGTGCGCACCTGCGTGGCTCTTGGTGCCTGTAAGCATCATTGCCGCGGCCTTGACTGTGGCAACTCAAACGTTCATTCCGTTCACGCTGATCCCACTTGCAGTATTGGCCTGGCATCTACGCGCACGGCGGGTACACCGGACGGTTGTGCCCATCTGAGACCAACAAGATGTCAGCTCCTGATGACTGCATGTCACAATGTCGCTTGACGAGGAACATTGAGTGGCTGCCGTTCATGGGCGTGATTCTTCC
>Ga0209641_10000809_pt1 | contig 28832 bp, 30 predicted proteins | sample RifCSP16_1_FD_184022 | JGI IMG/M metagenome (GOLD analysis project Ga0209641, IMG submission 184022) | Soil microbial communities from Rifle, Colorado - Rifle CSP2_sed 16_1 (SPAdes) (version 2) | ecosystem: Environmental > Terrestrial > Deep subsurface > Rock core/Sediment | place: Rifle... | reverse complement strand
ACATCGAGGACAAAACAAACCATGTATCAATCTAGATAACAATCAAGTTTATGTGACAAGTCAGAACCACGGATATGGAATAGATCCTGATTCATTGAAAAAATCAGACCTTCAATTATGGTTTACTAATGCTGACGATCAAACTGTAGAAGGAATAAAACACAAAGAAAAAAAATTCATAGCAGTTCAATTTCATCCTGAAGCAACGCCTGGACCTTTTGATTGCAAGTTTGTTTTTGAAGAGCTAAAGCGCCTTATGGAGGAGGAAAAAACTGCCAAAAGATGAATCGCTAAAAAAGATTCTTGTTCTTGGAAGTGGGGCAATAAAAATCGGAGAAGCAGGCGAAAGTCGCTAAAACGACCGCAAATTCGACTACTCCGGTAGCCAATGCCTCAAAGCCATTCGAGAAGATGGGATCAAAAGTGTACTTATCAATCCGAATATCGCAACCATACAGACAGACACGAGGTTTGCAGATAAAGTATACTCTATCCCAGTGAATCCAGAATATGTTGAATCAATAATAGAATCAGAGCGTCCTGACGGTCTGATGCTTGGATTTGGTGGACAGACTGCACTTAACTGTGGAGTAAAACTCGAAGAATTTGGAATTCTAAAAAAATATGGTGTCAAAGTTCTTGGCACCCAAGTTGGAGGGATACACGCTGCAGAAGACAGACAACTTTTCAAGGATTCTATGATGGCATGTGGTGTTCCAGTACTGAAAAGTAAAACTGTTTACAACTTTGAAGAAGCAAAACAAATTGCAAAAGAACTTGGATATCCAGTAATTGTTCGAGTCGCATATACTTTAGGAGGAAAAGGAGGAGGTGTAGCACACAATGAAATTGAATTGTATGAAATAGTATCGCGTGGTCTAAATGCTAGTCTTGTTGGTCAAGTTTTAATTGAGGAATACATTGGTCACTGGAAACAAATAGAATATGAAGTGATGCGTGACTACCTTGGAAACAGTGTCATAGTATGCAACATGGAAAACGTACTTTCAATGAGGGTACATACAGGTGACAACATAGTTGTAGCTCCATCGCAAACACTTGATAATAACGAATATCATATGTTAAGATCAGCCGCGTTACGTGCAACACAACATGTTGGAATTGTTGGAGAATGCAATATCCAGTTTGCACTTGATCCAGAATCTGAAAAATATGTAGCAATTGAGATGAATCCAAGGCTTTCACGTTCATCAGCACTTGCAAGCAAAGCCACCGGATATCCAATTGCATACATGGCAGCAAAAATTGTAATGGGTCACTCTCTTCCAGAACTAGTTAATCGTATAACAAAGACAACTACCGCATGCTTTGAACCTTCACTTGATTATATTGTATGCAAACATCCGCGATGGGATTTTACAAAGTTTGAACTTGCAAACCGCAGTCTTGGACCTACCATGAAATCTGTTGGAGAAGTGATGGCAGTAGGCAGATGCTTTGAGGAGTCTCTACAAAAATCAATTAGGATGTTAGAGATTGGAAACGATGGTCTTGTAGCAAACCGAGATAATGGCAAAGTCTATGATATTGAAGAAATTGAAAATAAACTTCAGAACACAGATGACCGAATTTTGTACTATGTTGCAGCTGCATTGCGACAAGGCATGTCAGTTGAACAAATTTACAAACTTTCTGTAATAGATCCATGGTTTATTGAAAAAATCCGAAACATAGTAGAGATGGAAAAGAGTCTCAAAGACTCAAAGTTCACAACAAAATTGTTACGCGATTCAAAAAAGTTAGGATTTTCAGACAAGCAGATTGGAAGAATAATAAGTAAAGATGATCTTGAGATAAGAAAAATTCGTAAAGATGCAGGGATCGTTCCAGCTGTAAAACAAATAGATACTCTTGCTGCCGAGTGGCCAGCAAAAACAAACTATCTGTATCTGACATATGGCGGTGACACAAATGACTTTGAAGTACAATCAGATCAAGAAAAGATCATAGTTTTGGGTGCAGGTCCTTACAGGATAGGAAGTAGTGTAGAGTTTGATTGGGGAACTGTAAACATGGTTTGGGGGTTGCAAGAAAATGGTGTTAAAGAAGTTTCTGTAATTAACTGTAACCCAGAGACCGTATCAACTGATTATGATATTTGTAACAGACTATACTTTGAAGAGCTAACACTTGAGAGAATACTTGACATTGCTGATTTTGAAAAACCAACTGGAATAGTTACTGCAGTAGGAGGACAAACAGCAAATAATCTCACCCCAAAACTTGCCAAAAATGGAGTCAAGATAATCGGTACATCGTTTGAAAACATCGACAGGGCAGAAAACCGTTCAAAATTCAGTCAGGTTCTAGACGAGTTGCATATAATGCAGCCACTCTGGCAGGCATTCATAAAACTAGCTGATGCTAAAAAGTTTGCAAACAATGTAGGCTTTCCTGTATTGGTTAGGCCATCGTATGTACTAAGCGGCGCTGCAATGAAAGTTGTGTGGTCACAAACGCAACTAAAAAAATACTTGGAAGAAGCAACAAACGTATCACCAGATTATCCTGTTGTTATTACAAAATTCATGCTTAACTCACTTGAAGTTGAAGTAGATGGTGTCTGCGATGGAAAAAATGTAGTAATTGGAGCAGTAATTGAACACATAGAAAGTGCCGGAGTACACTCTGGTGACTCGATGATGTGCATTCCTCCATGGAGATTAAGCAACAAAGTAATTGAAACCATAACTGATTATACAACAAAAATTGCTACGGCATTTTCAATAAAAGGTCCATTTAATTTGCAATTCCTAATTAATTCTGATCAAGTCTATGTAATAGAATTAAACATACGAGCATCTCGTTCCATGCCTTTCGTTTCAAAATTTGTAAAGCTGAATCTGATCGATTTAGCTGCACGCGCAGTTCTTGGAAAAACATTACCAAAGATACCAAAAGACAGATGGCGCAAAATTCATTCCTATGGAATTAAAGTGCCACAGTTCTCATTTATGCAACTAGAAGGCGCTGACATAATCTTAGGAGTTGAAATGCAGTCTACAGGAGAGGCTGCATGTTTTGGTGACAGCTTCTATGATGCACTCTCAAAAGGTCTGATATCTGTAGGATATTCATTGCCAAAAGAAGGCAATGCTCTCATAACTGCTGGGGGTGCAGAAAACAAGGAAAAACTACTTCAAACCGCAGTATTACTAAAAAATCTTGGATACAAGATACTTGCAACCGAACACACTGCAGAGTTTTTGTCTGATAAAAGAATAGGAAATGTTGAAGTCGTCTACAAAATCAGCGAACCACAAAGAAAACCAAACATTGCCGATTTACTTTACGAACACAAGATAAACTTCATTGTAAACGTTCCAAGTACTGCAACTTTAGAAAAGTACGTTGGAATGCTTTATGATGAATACCAAATACGAAGAAAGGCAGTGGAACTTGGTATCCCAGTGCTTACCACTACCGAATTGGCAGATTCATTTGCAAAAACACTTGAATGGTTGCTACACAATGAAACTACAAAAAAACCTCTTGAACCATACGAATCAATCAATTAGATTACACTTTCAAGTAAAGACTCGTTTCCGATTATAGAACCGTCAAGAGTTACAATTTTTGCTGAATAGGATTCTTTTATTCGCTCAATTATTGGCGAAATCGATTTTTTGTATCTTTTGTGACTCGCATAAAAATATTTGTTAAAAGTAGGTACAATTATAATTTCAATCTCTCCTTGTAAAGATGGAAAAATCTTTCTTTTTTCTGTCTTCATTGAAACCCAAACCCTTTGACCGTCTAATACTGAACCTTCACTAAAAAAAACAGGATGTACGTGTCCCATAATTATCTTATTTACATGCGAAAGATTTTCAGAGGGCATAGTATGACCATGGGTTAAAAGTACATCTTCTATGACAATTCCTGATGAACTTGTTAGTCTGACATTATCAGGCAAGAGTTTTTGTATACTTCCATCATGGTTTCCAGGAATTAGAATAGTATCAATTTCTTTTGCAATCTCAAAAAATAATGGAACTGCTTGCCATTCTATTTTTGATATTGAATCTATGCCTGATTTTATGTCGCCTAAGAGTATCAGCGAATCAGGTCTTTCAGATTTTATTATTGTTCTAAGTTCGTCTAATGACTCGTAAATAATTGTGGTTGGTTCAACGAATATGTCATTTGCAGCAAGGGTGTTTTCAAATCCAATATGTAAATCAGTAACAACAAGATAACGGTGTGTATCTTCTAACATTAGAGCAGGATGAGATTGAATGATTCTGGTTTTAAGCATTGATAAACGTGTAGTCTTGAGCTATTCCTTAATTTTAGGCAATTGAATAAGAAACGTTGTACTTTTGTCACCCGTATCTTTATACATATATAATTCCATAGTTGCGCTTTAATGTTATGACATCTTAGCAATCCAAAACCCGTTCCAATCTGCCTGTGCAATTTTTTATATGATGAAGTGCTCGTGTTCACATGAAAAAAAATATTGACAATTTGGATGCAGTGATATCTGGGAAAGGTGTAAAACTACATTATTTTGAACCCAGTCAACGTAAAATATGGACAGTTGTAGGAAAAGAAAACGAACACTGGCTTGATCCTGAACTAGGCTTTTGTTCTTGTGAAGATTATTTTTTTAATACACTAAATGGAGGCAACGAATGTTATCATCTCAAATCTGTAAGAATTGCTAAAGAACAAAACAAAGCTGAAGTTATACGATTCTCAGACGATGAATTTGCAAATTTTGTATCAGCATTGATCTCCGATCTTTAAATTTATTTCAGTTTTATTTGTAATATGTCTTCTTTGGAGACTCCCTTCCATAACCCTGTCACTCCTTCAGGGATTACTTGTTCTACTTTTGTTATCTTCTGAATCTTGATATGATCCGGATTTGGTGGCATCCAAAGCATAGCCATGTAATCTCCTACGTCTCCAACTTTATCTGGTCGTGCAGATGTGATCTTATCTTTTGAAAAACCATTTGATACTAGTGCGTTTATTGCAACAGGTTCAAGATCCATTCTGCCATGAACAAAAAGATAGACTTGTTTTTGTTTATCTATTTGGCTCATCTGTCATGATTATAATGTAGTGTTAATCAACATTTCTAAAACCAATCTTGGATTATATACTAGATGAGAAAAGATTGATTATTGACTGATGTTTTAGTTGTTGGTTCTGGCGGAAGAGAACACGCTCTTGGTTGGAAGCTCTCACAAAGCAAAAAAATTGGCAAAGTATATTTTGCGCCTGGTAACGGAGGCACCATCAATAATGTGGAAATAGCAGTTGATGACATTGATGGTCTTGCAAAATTTGCCTCTGAAAAAAATTGTTTGACTGTAGTAGGCCCAGAAGTCCCTCTGTCTTTAGGAATAGTTGATACGTTTACACAAAAAGGGCTGAGAATATTTGGACCAACCAAAGCAGCCGCACAGCTTGAATCAAGTAAAGTTTGGGCAAAAAACTTTATGAAAAGAAATGGCATTCTCACAGCACAATTTGAAATCTTTGATGATGCAAAAGAAGCTAAAGAATATGCAAAATCAATTGATTATTCACTTGTAGTAAAAGCGGATGGTCTTGCAGCGGGAAAAGGTGTCATCGTCTGTAACAATACTTCAGAAGTAATTGATGCAATAGATGAAATGTTAATTAAAAATAGCTTTGGTGAAGCAGGTTCTAAAATAATTTTAGAAGAACGAATCGATGGAATAGAGGCATCATACATTGCACTTTCAGATGGAAACATAGCAATTCCTATGGCTACAAGTCAAGATCATAAGAGAATCTATGATGATGATAAAGGACCAAATACTGGTGGAATGGGTGCATATTCACCTACTCCTGTAATTAGCTCCTATCTAGAGGAAATAATTCAGAAAGATGTGATTGATAAAACAGTTGATTCGATGAAAAAAGAAGGTAACCAATTCAAGGGATTTTTGTATGCCGGAATAATGTTAAAAGATGGAAAACCATATGTTTTAGAATTTAATGCAAGAATGGGTGATCCAGAATGCCAACCAATTATGATGCGTATGGAATCTGATCTGTATGATTACATTGATGCAAGTATAGGTGGCACTCTCTCAAAATTACCTTCAATATCATGGAAGAAACAAAGTGCCGTCTGTGTTGTTCTTGCATCAAAAGGATATCCTGGATTATATCCAAAAAATGAAGAAATTTCCGGTCTTGATTTACAAGATAAAAACTCGTTTGTTTTTCATGCAGGAACAAAACGCGAGAATGACAAAATACTCACGAATGGGGGAAGGGTTCTTGGGGTTACAGCGTTGGGTGATACACTGGATTCCGCAATTTCTAACGCCTATTCCAGAATTGAAAAAATTTCTTGGCAAAACAAATACTTTAGAAAAGACATTGGTAAAAAGGGCTTACTTGCCTTTTGACATAATAACTCCGTCTTCTGTAACCATGCAATCAATTCTAACATCATGGTCTGAGTATGGAAATGATTTGATAATCTGTTTTGAATAACTCAAAGCAATCGTCTTTGGTTTTTTAGCTGAAAGATATCTATCATAATATCCAAAACCATAGCCAAGTCTGTGACCCTCTCTTGTAAGGGCTATTGCAGGAACTATGACGACCTCGATTTTTTTTATATCTTCGCAATAATCTTTTGGTTCCATAACAGAAAAGTTTCCCTGTTCAAGATCAGAAAGACTATTTATTTTTTTGAATACAATATCTTTTTTAACAACTTTTGGCAGTGATACTTCTTTTCCAGATTTTAATACTTCTTGTAATATGTCCTGTGTCCTTACTTCACTTCCTATCGAATAATATGCCCCTATACTTTTTGCATTTCTAAAAAATTCTATTTTTCTTAGATTATCCTGTATCTGTTTGCTTGTTATGTTGATAAAGTCTAATGATAAAGAATCTCTTGCATCCAAAAGTTGCTTTCGCAACCTTGCTTTTTCAACCTGAGACAAAGCCTTTACTAATTGAAGCTGCAGCGACTGTATTTTTTAAAAGCATTGCAACTGTCATAGGACCAACTCCACCTGGTACCGGTGTAGCAAACGATGCTTTTTTTACTATTTCTTCATAATCAGTATCTCCAACAATCTTTCCATTTTGTCTACTTATGCCAACATCGATAACAACTGCCTCCTCTTTTATCATGTCTGCAGTAAGAACGAACTTGGTTCTATCCCCTATGGCCGTAATCAAAATATCTGCATTCTTGCAGTGTTCTTTGAGATTTTTTGTCTTAGAATGACATGTAGTAACGGTAGCATTTTTTTCAAGTAAAAGGTGGTATAACGGCTTACCAACTAGATTGCTTCGGTTAATTATTACTACATGTTTTCCTGTCAAATCTATCTTGTAATAATCAAACATTTCCATTATTCCTGATGGTGTGCATGGTTTTAGGATGGCCTTTCCCGACGACAAGAGACCGACGCTATATGGAGTTAAACCATCGACATCTTTTATTGGAGAAATTCTTGATGTCGTTGAAAACTCGTCTAGTTGTTTTGGTAATGGTAGTTGAATTAGAATCCCATGAACTGAATCATCTTTATTTAATAAATCAACAAGTGAATTCATTTCTTGTTGTGAAAATGACTCTGGAAGTTTGTGATCCTTTGTTATAATACCGACATCAGCACATGCCTTTTGCTTGTTTTTGACATATGTAGCAGATGCTAGATTCTCACCAACAAGAATGGTGGCAAGGCATGGTGTAATATCTTCTGATTTCAGTTCTTGTACCGCTTTTCTCACTCTTTCTTTTACGGCATTGGCAACTGTAATGCCGTCTATTTTTTGTCCTGTCACAAGCTTGGATACTGTGTAGGATATTTAATCTTTGGAGTATTCTTAATTATGTATAAGGAGATATGATCTATGATGGAACATGACAAATCCGCTAATTTCATTAGAAATGAATTAGATAATATCAAAGATCATAAAGTTGAGCTTCATGGGGCTGTGTTGCATGTCATTTGATTTTCAGATTGAAAGAAAAACTTGAAAGTTCAGAACAAAATGCTGCTGATTTACTCTCTGAAGTTCTCACCAGTGACTTGATTCTTAACAGGGAATTTATTGATGTAGTAGAAAAAATCCACATGAGTGATAGGCATCTTGGTGAATCATTTGCATTAAGAGAAAGAAAATCAAAGGATAACTATCTTGAAGCTTATTTTTCAAACGTCTTAGATGAATTAACTTCAGATCTTATCGCATCGTCACATCAAATAATACTTAGAAAATTACTTTTAAGCTATCTGGCACTATATCTTGCTCAAACCATCGGTGTAGATTACCATGCGGCAACTGAGGAACTATACTACCTTCTAAGAAAAGATGACAGTAAAAACTCCAAGATAAGTCAACTTGTTGCAAAATTTGAATCAAAAATCAAAACATATGCAGGGTCCGAAAGTCGTTAATAGTGTCCTAGGATTTGAAAAAACAATGAAAATTGAATTTGATACAAATGAATACATCAAAAATATTGCAAAAAGCGGTTCATATTATCATACTTTTATCAACAGGGAAAATCTCGCAGCTGGAGTTTTAAGATTAGAGCAAGGTGAGAAAGACACTCAAACTCCTCATGAGAGCGATGAAATTTATTATGTTATACGTGGAGATGGTTTTCTCAATATATCGGGAAAGGATTATCCAATTTCAGAAGCAAAAGCGTATTTTGTTGGTAAAAACATAGAACACAAATTTCATGGTAATAAAAAGGAACTTGTAGTCTTGTATTTTTTTGGTGGTCCTGACTCTTAAGAAATTCTTGTCTTTCTACCTACTATTTTGATTCTTCCTTGCGCGAACAGTTTTACAGCTTCGGCATAAATCATGTGTTCTTTTGCAAGAATTCTTTTTGATAATGCTTCTTCTGTATCATCATCTTTTACTTTGACTACTGCTTGTAGAATAATTGGACCGGTGTCAACTCCTTCATCAACAAAATGAACTGTACATCCAGAATATCTCACACCATGATCAAGTGCCTGTTTTTGTGAATGCAGTCCAGTAAATGAAGGTAAAATTGCAGGATGGATGTTCATGATTTTGCCTTTGAAATGTCTGATAAACTCAGGACTCATTATTCGCATGAATCCTGCAAGACAGATCAGTCCATTTTTTGGTGTCACGTTGTATTTTTCTAGTGTTGATATAATCTTTTTATCATAATCCCAACTGCCACCCTTGATTCCCTGTGATTCTATTACTTGGGTTTTAACACCAAGTTTTTTTGCGATATCGAGTCCTTTTGCATTAACATTATTTGAAATAACTATTTCCGGTGAAATTGGGATCTTGTTCTTTTTGATTGATTTTAAAATATATTCCATATTACTTCCTCGTCCTGAAATTAGTATGGCAAGATTGATCAACTATAAAAAATTAATTTTGCATTCAAATAAAGTGTGTGGTGTTGATAATTTTTCAAAACTAGCGACTAGAAAGTACCAATGATCAAATATTTGGGATAAAACACATTATGGATGAAAAAATTGCAGATTTTTACTTTATGAGACATAAATTATGATAAGTTTTTTAATAACAAATGATGTTTTAATGTATGGATGCTATAGATGAGCAAATTAAGAAGGCACTAATTGCAATAACCATTGAAAGAGTTCTTCTCGAAATGGGAAAACCAGTTCTTGATGCATTTACTAAAAAACTATACAAGAATTACAATTGTTACATTCCTGACTGTAGTGATCACCCTGAATATCTCATTCAAGTACTAAAAGAAATGTATGGGAATTCTTACAAGACCATTGTTTCTGCTATAATGGGTGATCTAGCAGAATTTTCTCATCAAAAATTTATTGCAAATTTTATTAAAATCATTAGTAACTGATATGCAAACACTTTTAGAAAAAATTAACACATACAAATTTCTATTATTATCTATACTAGCAACAGGTTTCATAATGTTTCTTGCAAATTTGCTTGCTGATGAAACTAGAACACTCATTACAGATTTGTTGTTTATACCTGTACCAGGAGCATTGTTAATTTTGTCAATAATCATAGCTTTAAGATTCCGTGGTTCTGGTAAACATGGAAAAGCTTGGATCATATTTACGATATTTGTGATTTCATGGTTTACCGCAGAACAGATCTGGTTGGTCTATGAATTAATATATGAAATAGATCCATGGCCCTCTGTTGCTGATCTTTTCTACCTTTCCGGCTATCCATTTTTATTTGCATTTTCTATACTTTATTTACTGCCGGTAAGAAAGGCAATTTCAAAAAATCTTGTAATTGCTTCATTATTGATAACTAGTGCCTTATTGATACCAACTTTTACTCTGGTGTATCAAACTAATTCATCAGAAAATGATTTTGAGGTTGCATTGGCAGCAAGCTATCCTGTATTGGACGCAATAGTCTTATGCCCTGCATTGATAGGAGTTTCATTATTTTTCAAAGGGAAAGTGAATTTTTTGTGGTCACTTGTCTGTATCGCCATGGTGCTAAATGTAATTGCTGATGCTGGTTTTCTAATGTTAAGTATGAATGATTCGTATTACACGGGGCATCCAATAGATTTACTTTATCTGTGGGCATACATTCTCTTTGCATTTGGTGTGTACAGTCACATTAGAATATTTCATAGTCGTATCGACGAACCTTACGAAGATGTAAATGCACTCAGATAATATTTTTAATTTGAGAATTTTTGTATCTAACTTCTCTTAATATAGAATACGAAGTTTTCTGAGACTCTAGCGGCAAAATCATTTTTGTGTGACCTGCAAATATCTCAATTTTTTCCATAACCTCATTAAACTGTTTATCGTTTTCTAAGAATTGCAAATATTCTTCAGTCCAAGTCCAATCACTTTCAACATTACAGGAATATACTATCCAATGATATTCTCCATCTACTAAAAGAATATCAAATGGATATGCCCTGCAATCAAAGGGTCTTTTTTCATATATTGAACACAATCTCTTACTCTCATCCCAAAATACACAATTGTTTGAGTCATTTTTTTTCTTGATTGCTTTGATCTTCTTTCCATTTACTGTGACTTCTTTTAAGAATTCATTACTTGCCTTTCCAACAGACTCCAAATCTTTAAAATCATATGAAAAAACTAACGGAACAGCAGAATTGGTACAACACCCTGAATGTTTACAACTGTTGCACAGTGTGTTAAAACTGATCACGCTTAAATTTATCTCCCAAGTCACATATAGCCGTTTTATCATTGCCTAACCTATTCCTAAGAAAATACATTCCTCCTAAAACAAGAGCTATTGAAAGAACACTCTGCAACGTAATTACCTCATGTAAAAGTATTGCCGCAAAAACCATTCCAAAAACAGATGTGGACGAATATAGTAAGATAGTTCTAACTGCGCCGATTGATCTTAACGCCATGATGAAAAAATATGTTGATAATCCTGTACCGAAAATTCCTACTACTGCAATATTTGGAATATGTGACGCACTAATATTAAAAGGAATTTGAAAAGCTAAAATTAATAATAATGCAAATCCACCTCCTGCAAATGATGTTATCTGTGTAATTTTTTTGGCATTAATCATGCCGCTCATATGTTTACACATGTTGATATCAATAGCATAAAGCAATCCAGCTAACAGAATTAGTAAATCCCCAAAAACTAAATTTGTTAGGTTCATTTCATGTTGATACAGATCATATCCTATAGGTAAAAGACTTGCACCAATTATGATCATTAAAAAATAAGGAAGTTCTTTTTTACCCAGTTTTTCTTTAAAAATTATAAGTGCAATTAAAATAGAAAAAATTATTTCACCATTAGTAAGAATTGACGCATTAACAGCGGTGGATTCTTTCAACCCAAAAAAGTATGTACTGATCGCCAAAACTTCAATAACTCCAATTATTCCTAAAAGAAAATAATTCTTTTTTCCTATTTTTTTTACTGACTCACCATTTTTTCGAATTGGTGTAAAAAACATGCCATTAATAATGAAAATAATGGCTGCAAAGGTTAAGGGATTTATTTCAACAGTATTTACATTTGAATATTCAAGTATTGGCTTAGATACTGAATGAATAAGACCAGCTAATGCTGCTGAGACAATTACAAATGCATATCCCAAACGTGTGGATGGATGTGAGACTTTCTGGAAAATAGAAAATTTGAATGGTATCAATATTTGTCATAATAAAAGTGATGGAAAGATGTTAATAATCCAAGATTGAATCCAATTTGACCATTGATTAAAACTTTACTACCGCTATGATCAAATCAAAATGTCTCTTACAGTCGTTTCTAAATGCTTCAAGAACAGTTTCTGTGGTATTTGAATCCGGTAATGGCCTACAATCTTATTCTGAGATAAAGAGTATGGCAAAACTCAATTTTATTTAACTAGGTCTTTTAATTCCATTTTTGTTTTAGATTTGGTGATGAGTAGGCACGTGCTGGATGAACAGGATATACGAAAACTCCCTCCAAGAGAACGCCTAGATAAGTGTAGTTCTATGTTGAAAAATTCAAACGATGAATCATTACGTTGGGATGCAGTATGGCTTGCAGGTGAGATAGCAGAGACTTCAGATCCGAACGATCCTATATTTAATGAAGTTGCAGATCTTATGGTTTGGGTATTGGAAAATGATGACAATGGTGTGGTAAAACATGAAGCCGCGTTTCAGATTGCGGCAAGGAACATGAGGAAAAAGATACCTGATTTGGTCAATTCAGTTTTGAATGACCAGAGTGGACTTGTACAGCATGAAGCGCTTGAAGCACTAGGATTAATGCGTGCATTTGAGGCAGAAGAAATGATAGCCAAAGCTGTATCAGATCTAAACACTGATGTAAGTCAAACAGCCACTTTTGTACTAAAAAGATTTTCCAGGCTTAAGGGCGTGAAAACGGAATACACATCCTATAACATATTGTAAGATAAGACGGAATTGATTGAAAATATATTAGATCTGTATGTCAGATTTAATAGTTACAAGTATTTTCATATGATGACATTAATTTTATAACAATGGAGCCACAGAAGGTACCAGAGCGGTTAACTACATCGATAAACTACAAAGTCCTTTTACTAGTTCTTGGACTTGTTGTAGGTCTTCAAATATATCTTTCATTTGCTACGGAAGAAAATGCTGATCAGGTAATTACAGTAGTTTCAGTGATCAACCCATTAATTGCTTCTGCGGCTGGATTTTATGTAGCAAAAAAATATCGAAATTCCGAAGTTTTTGGCAAATCATACTTTGTTTTAGCCTTAGGATTGTTAAGCTTCGCTCTTGGGGAGCTGACTTATGTATATTATGAGTTTGTCCTTAATGAAGATCCATATCCTTCAATTGCAGATGTCTTCTTTTTTGGATTTTATCCATTGGCATTTTATCATATTACTAAAAATGTTAAGTTTTTCAAAGCAAAGATTGACATCAAAACAAAAATTCTAGTCGTGATACTGCCAATTTCAATAATTGGGCTGTATTCTTATCTTTCTTTTCAGCAGATTGGTGAAGCAAACTTTGATTACTATTACGGCTTAATCTTTATCTCAGCTTCATCAATAGTACTTGCAGCTGCGATTCTAGGCGCACGAGTTTTTCGTCAAGGGCTTCTTGGGGTTGCCTGGCTTGTACTAGTCATTGGAATTTTGCTTACAACGGTCGGGGATATATGGTATTATTATTTGGAAACTTTTGAACAATATACGCTGATTCATCCAGTTAACTTGTTTTGGTATGCAAGTTATTGGGTTATCACATATGCATTGTACAAACATCAAAACATAATTTGATTACTGTTTTTATCTTATAGATTTCAGTCACTGTCTGTTCTTTTTTAATACTGACTGGCTTTTATAGTGTACAAAACGGTGAGCCATAATGGCTTGAAAAAAACTTTACTTGTAGATGTATCACCCGTAATAATTATAGCTATATCCTTTTGTGTTACTGGCATAGGAATGGTTGGGTATCTATATTATTCAGATTATGTAGAACAGCACACTACAAAAGATGGAAACATATCAACAAAATTTGCCACTCCAAAAGATGTAACGGTGTATGAGGTAACAAACAAAGACATCTCACCTAATACTATGATTCTCCCATCCCAAATACCAATAATGGATGATTATAGTGATAAGAAAAACAATATTCTCTCATTAGATGATGTTTTCAGTGTATTGTGGATACCATTGCTCATAATTGGCAGTTACATTTTGGTTCACAGTGATAAGGGTATTGTATCAAGGGTGAGAGTTTAGATGTTTATTGCGATGGAATGTAAAGAACGTGAACATAGTGGATGTATGACAATACCATGTGATTGTCCATGTCACAAAATGAAACCATTTTACGAAGAAAAAATTTTAAACTAATTCTAACTTCTATTTGATTTTGTTAATATGCAGTATATCGGAATGTATTTTTAATTTGTGACATACTGGTGCATATTATCCGGGCTATGAGATAACATGTCATGATGTTAGGAGTAGATAGCCTGATTGCCAGATCACTGCATAGTGTTATACAAGTTAACCTTAGTGCGCAAACCATAAAAAAACTAGATAATAGATTAGTTGAAAAATATGGTATAACACTAAGCCAGGCTGTTGGAGACTTTCAAAAACTAGATGATGTTTTAAGAGAGTTTTTTGGGGAAGGTGCAGTTGGCATAGAACGAAAGATCTTTGAAAGCATTTGCACTGTATCAAAGGCAAAGAACACTGATGAAGAATGGATGACCATACGGGATTCAAACATAGCAAAGACTGTTCTTGAAGCATTTGGAGACGAAGATAAAAAGAAGATCATGAGTGTATTGATGAACGAGCCACACATCGTTTCTGAGGTTTTAAGTATGTGTAATTTGCCACAAACTTCTGGTTATAGGAAAATCAACAGTATGATATCTGATGGATTATTGACAGTGGAAGGTTATATTACAACAAGTGATGGAAAAAAAGTAAACAAATACATCTCAATTTTTGAGAATATAAAAATCGATATAGTCAAGAACAATGTTACTGTGAAAGTTAAGCTGAAAAACGATTCTGTAAAAAACAGCTTATTGATCCCGTTGATAAGAAACTAAGACTTTTTGATACTACTGACATACAACAAATAGAACCAAATGAGAAATTATTTTTCTATTAGCTAAGAATCGTTCAATCTAGAAACTTATATTCTATCTGTCTGTTGTGATTTCTGATTTGACAACAAGTGTTAGGATGACAACTAGAGGAATTGTCGTAAAACAAAATGAAACGCAAGTTCATCTTGATCCAATGCGTGCCGTAAGTAAAGGCATCTCATTTGTTTCTCATGCTCATATGGATCACTTGCATAACCAAAATGGAGGTCTTCTTTTGACTACCAAACTGACAAGTGAGATAGCTAAAATTCGTGGATATTCTATAGATAATTTTGTCGAAGAATTTGAGAATTTTTCAATGATCGACGCAGGCCACATCTTAGGTGCACGCGGTCTATTGTTCGGTGATGATATATTTTATACAGGAGACATTTGCACACGCGAAAGAGGGTTTCTAAAAGGAGCAAAAGTACCAAAATGCAAGACTCTCATCACAGAATGTACATTTGGCAGACCAGAGTTCATTTTTCCAAGAATAGACGAGACTGTAAAAAAAGTAAATGGTATCATATCTGAGATGTACTCAAAGGGAATCCCAGTAATTTTGCACGGATATGAACTTGGAAAGGCGCAAACACTTTCTTACCTGTTTGGTCAATGGGATCCGCTCTACTATCATGATTCTGTTAAAAAAATAAACGATTTACATAGAATTTTTGGCATTGATCTAAAAGACGTAATAGGGCACACAGAAGCAGAAAAAAATGGATTACTTGACAAAAAACCATGGGTGATGATTGCTCCAAGTATGGGTGGTAAAAGTCACTTTGTAAATTATATGAAATCAAAATATGGTGCAATAACAATAGGATTTAGTGGTTGGGCTCAATCTACTCGGTACTCATTTGCAAGACAACATGATTATTCCATTGTTCTCAGTGATCATTGTGATTATAATGAACTTATTGATCTTGTGAAAAAAGCGAAACCAGAAAAAGTTTACACGGTGCATGGATTTGTAGACGAGTTTGCAAACGATCTAGCTAAAATAGGATTTGATGTGCAGCCATTACGTGAAGCGTCACTTGACGATTATTTCTAATTTGTATAAATTTTAGATCTTACGCAATGTTCTGTTATATGATACGCCAAATCTATGTGCTTCATCTCTGGCATACTGTAAAATTTTTAATGCACTATTGTCTTTTGGAATTATGACTGGTTCTTTTATTTTTGGTAAATAAATCTCTTCATTTTCCTTAGCTAGTGAAATACATGGAACATTAACTCCTATACTTTTTAATGCATCTAAAGTCACTTTCAGATGTCCTTTCCCACCATCTATGAGTATGAGGTTTGGCATCTCTGCTTTTTCTATTCTTAACCTTAGATAGTGTCGTTTAATCACTTCATGAATCATCGCATAATCATTTCTTCCATCAACAGTTTTAATCCTAAATTTCCTATATCCTGATTTAGACGGCCTCCCATCAACAAATCGTGACATTGCACCAACCGCATAAGATTCACCATGATTTGAAATGTCAAAACATTCTATGATCTGTGGAATCTCAGGAAGATCAAGCTTCTCTTGCAGTTCAACAAGTGCCGGTTCAGCACCTTTTGAATGGTACATTGCAATATTTCGCATAATGAGATCTATCATCTCACTCCTTTTGCCGCTTGCAGGAACAATGATGCTGACTTTGAACCCGGCTGTTCTAGAAAATATGTCTTCTAGGATGTCCTTTTTGTCAGGAATTTTATTTGTTACAATGAATCTTGGAATGGGATTTGTACTATAATATTGCGATAGAAAATTTGAAAACGAATTATCGCCAACAAGGTCAAACGAAAATCTATTTCTGTCTTTAATTACTCCATTTACCTGTCTTAAACTCATTACAATAGCTATTTGTCCTTTTATTTTTATTCCAAAATATTCTTCATCGTAATTTCTTGCTACTTCCATTTTCTGTTTTACTTGTAGATTTTGTAATCTTTGTAGCGTCTCATGAATCTCTTTTGCTTTTTCATATTGTAGTGCACCTGATGCATCTTTCATTTCATTTTCAAGTTTTTTTTGGAAATCTGTTAGTTTCTTCTTGTCTTTAAGAACTGACTCAAGTTCTTCGACATGTTGTCCGTACCTTTGTCGCGCATCAACAAATTGACATGGAGCTTCACAATTTCCTAAATGATATTCTAAACATGCCTCTTTTGGAAGTTTTTTACAAATTCTTATTTTGAATGTTTTACGTAATAACCCTATGGAAAGCATCTTTGAGCTCCCGTGAGTAAATGGACCATAGATTCTGCCTCCGCCGATAAATTCGCCTGTTCTGGTTCGTCTTGCTACAGCAAGACGTGGGTATTCATCATTTGTTATTCTTAGGTAAGTGTATCGTTGTTGGTCCTTGAGTTCGATATTAAAAACTGGTCTATATCTCTTGATCATGTTTGCTTCTAGTAAAAACGCCTCGCTTTCATTATCTGTCAAAATGAATTCTATATCGTGAATTTTTTGAACAAGCTTTTGTGTTTTATAGTTCTGGTTTTTAGTAAAATATGTTCTTACTCGGTCTCTAAGATTTTTTGCTTTGCCAATGTAGATAATTTTATCGTCTCTATCTTTCATCATATAGATCCCAGAACGTGTTGGAATTGTTATCTTTGAAAGATCAATCGCATTTGATGTGTTTAGAGATGATTTTGTAATCATGATTTCTTATAACCATGATGTCAAAATAAGTGTTATAAAAAAATCTATTCAATTAAAGAAGTTTTTGCTTAGTGTTTTTAGCAATTTCTAAATCACATGTTTTTTAAGATTAGAAGGTTAGTTACTAAAAATTACTGAACGTGGTATGACAGAAAGACTTAGGATCCTTTTGAGATACTGCCCAGTGTAACTTTTTAGATTTTGAGCTACTTGTTCTGGTGTGCCATACGCAATGATCTGTCCTCCCTTATCTCCGCCTTCAGGTCCCAAATCTATTATCCAATCAGAATTTTTTATTACATCCATATTGTGCTCTATTATGATTACGGTATTTCCAAGATTGACTAGTCTGTTCAAAACATCCAGTAATTTTTGAACATCTGCAAAGTGCAATCCCGTCGTAGGTTCATCTAAAGTGTAGACTGTTTTTCCGGTATCTCTTTTTGAAAGCTCAGCTGCAAGTTTTACCCTTTGAGCTTCACCTCCTGACAAAGTAGTTGCAGCTTGTCCCAGTTTGATATATCCTAAACCTACATCTGCAATTGTTTGTAGTTTTCTTTGAATTGCAGGTATTTTTGCAAAGAACTCAAGTGCTTCATCTACTGTCAAAGAAAGAACATCAGAGATGTTTTTTCCTTTGTAAAGAACTGAAAGTGTTTCTGAATTGTAACGCTTACCTTTACATTCGTCACACATCACGTATACATCGGACAAAAACTGCATCTCTATCTTCTTTACGCCGTCTCCTTCACATGCAAAACACCTTCCATCTGCTACATTAAAGGAGAATTGACCAGGTGGGTATCCTCGTTCTTTAGATGCTTCAGTATTTGCATAAAGTTCACGAATTGGAGTAAATGCACCAATGTATGTAGCAGGATTTGATCTAGGTGTTCTACCAATTGGTGATTGATCTATGCCAATTATTTTATCAATGTGTTCTTTTCCAAGTATTACTTTATGTTTTCCTGGTCTTTCTGTTGAAGCATAAAAATGTGCAGCAAGTGCATTGTATAAAATGTCATTTACAAGTGTAGATTTTCCAGACCCTGATACTCCTGTAACTGTAATCATCAATCCTAAGGGAAACTCGACATCAATGTGTTTTAGATTATTCTCAGATGCTTCCTTTACGACCAATTTTCCTTTTTGTTGATGTGATTTTTTTACAAGTCTTATCGCATCATGATTTTTTAGATATTTTCCAGTAATTGATTTATGATCATTTAAAATATCATTTACCTTTCCTTCGAAAACTACACTTCCTCCATGAATCCCCGCCCCTGGTCCAAGATCTACTATCCAATCAGAATTTCGTATGACTTCTTCATCATGCTCTACTACAAGTATGGTGTTTCCAAGATCACGGAGTTTGGTTAGTGTTTTTATGAGCTTGGCATTGTCTCTTTGATGTAAACCAATTGTGGGCTCATCAAGAACATATAGCACGCCAGTAAGGTTGGAACCTATCTGTGTGGCAAGTCTAATTCTTTGTGATTCTCCTCCTGACAGTGTGGCACTGACTCTGTTTAGTGTAAGATAATTCAGACCGACGTTTTTCAAAAATTCTAATCTAGAGATGATTTCTTTTAGAATTGATTTTGCAATATATTTTTCAGTTTCTGTTAATTTCAGATTTTGGAAAAAGTCATAACATATATCAATTGAAAGATTACATGTGTCCATTATTGACATAGAATCAATTTTGACAGCTAATGCTTCGTCTTTAAGCTTTTTTCCTTTACATGAACCACATGGTGTTTCACGCATGAATTTACTAATTTCCTCTCTTTTAGATTCAGAATCAGTTTCAACAAAATTTCGGTGTAGATTAGGTATGACTCCACTGAAAGTATTGGCATATTGCCACTTTGAATCAGTTGTTTGCGATTCGTAAGAAAACTGTACTACTTCATCAGTACCATACAAAATGACTTGCATTTGTCTTGGAGTCATCTTGCTCATTGGTGTCATAAGATTAAAGCCAAATTTCTTACCAACATCCCTAAGTGTTTGTCTTCTAAATGAGGAAAATCTACCTGACCATGGAACAATCGCACCATCAAGTATTGATTTTGATTTGTCTGGGATTAGTAAATCTGGATCAAACTCCATCTTGACACCAAGACCATGACACGTCTTACATGCACCAAAAGGTGAGTTGAATGAAAACGTCCTAGGCTCTAGTTCTCCTATTGAAATTCCACAATGTGGACAGGCATTATTTTGTGAAAATATCTGTTCTTCATTTCCTGAAATCAACACAGTTCCTTTTGTTGCCTTTAGCGCATTTTGGACAGATTCAAATAATCTGCTTTTTTCTTCCTTTGACGCCTTTATTCTGTCTACAACTATCTCTATGTTGTGCCATTTCTGTTTGTCAAGAATTGGAATCTCACCATTTAATTCGACAATCTCATTATCTACTCTAATTCTAGAATATCCTGATTTTTTTACTTGCTCGAAGAGCTTCTCATATGTTCCTTTTTTTCTCCTTACTAGAGGTGCAAGTACCATTATGTTTTTGCCATCTGATTCCTTTAAGATTGACTCACAAATTGATTCTGCTGACTGATTGGATATGCGTCTGCCACATTTTGTACAGTGAGGAATTCCTATTCTGGCATAAAGCAGCCTTAGATAATCATAGATTTCTGTTATCGTTCCTACAGTAGAGCGTGGATTTTTACTTGTAGTTTTTTGTTGTATTGAAATTGCTGGCGATAGACCATCAATTGAATCAAGATCTGGTTTATTCATCATTTCCAAAAATTGGCGTGCATATGCGGACAATGATTCTACATATCTTCTTTGACCTTCAGCATAGATTGTATCAAACGCAAGTGTGGACTTGCCAGACCCAGAAAGTCCAGTAATTACAACTAGTCTATTCTTTGGGATATCCAAGTTGATATTTTTTAAGTTGTGTTCTCTTGCTCCTCGAATTATCAGTCTGTCATTCATTTCTTTATCACCTTTTGAATTTGAGCGAGTTTCTCGCGATATTCTATGGCACGTTCAAAATCAAGATCTTCTGCAAATCTTTTCATCATTGCTTCTGTTTCAATTGCATATTTGATTAAATCATGTCTTGACATGTGTCTTATCTCCTCTAGTTTTACAGTCATTTGTGGTATTGCTTTTACAATTGTGCTTGGCGTGATTCCCATCTTTTTGTTATAAGAAACTTGTTTTTTTCTTCTCCTTTCAGTTTCTGCTATTGCAAGCTTCATTGATTTTGTTGGTGAATCTGCATACATTATTACCGTTCCATCTATGTTTCTTGCAGCTCTTCCAAAACTCTGAATAAGGCTAGTTGTGTTTCTAAGAAAACCCTCCTTGTCTGCGTCTAGTATGGCAACAAGGGAGACTTCAGGTATGTCCAGTCCCTCTCTTAGCAGATTTATGCCTACAAGGACATCAAACTCACCAAGGCGTAACTGTCGAATTAGTTCAGTCCTTTGTAGATTTTCAATTTCAGAATGCAAGTATCTTACTTTTACCTGTTTTTTGGATAGATATTCTGCAAGGTCTTCTGCCATGCGTTTTGTAAGGGTGGTAACAAGAACCCGTTGATCTTTTTCTTCTCTTTTTTTAATTTCTGATACCAAGTCGTCCATCTGGTTTTTGGTACTTCTTGTCTCGACTTGTGGATCAACAAGTCCTGTAGGACGAATTAATTGCTCGACTATTTGAAAACTTTTTTTACCCTCATAATCGCCTGGAGTCGCCGATACAAAGATCGCATTTTTTATGTATCTTTCAAACTCTTCAAACTTTAATGGTCTGTTATCAAAAGCACTTGGCAGCCTAAACCCGTAATTTATCAATGCCTTTTTGCGTGAATAATCTCCTTTGTACATTCCATGAAGCTGTGGTAATGTAACATGTGATTCGTCTATTACAAGTAAGAAATCATCTCCAAAAAAGTCAAGTAGGCAAAATGCTGGTTCCCCTGGGTTTCTCCCATCAAAATGTCTTGAGTAATTTTCAATACCAGAACAATATCCTAATTCTTCTATCATTTCTAGATCAAAGTTTGTTCGCATTTCAAGGCGCTGTCTTTCTAATTCTTTTAGCTCAGGCAGTCTCTGTCCAAGTTCATCTTTAATTGAATTTACTGCAATCTGTCTTGCATCATCTGCAACAAGATAATGTTTTGCAGGAAATATTTTAATCTTTGATATTGATTTTTTTTCTTTTAATGAAACGGGGTCGTGAATTGAAATTTTTTCTATTCCATCACCAAACATGGATATTCGTACAACGTCATCTGAATACGCAGGAATGATATCTATGGTGTCTCCTTTTATTCTGAATCTTCCTGATACAAGGTCGGTATCGTTTCTCTCATATCTGGCATTGACAAGTTTTTTAATTAGACCAGAACGGTTTGAAACCAAACCCTTTTCAATATTAATTGACATTGATTCCCAATCACGTGGAGAACCAAGTGAATAGATGCACGAGACGGTTGCAACAATGACAGTTGGTTCACCGGAAAGGAGCATCGCAGTTGCCTCAAGACGCATTTTTTCTATTTTTTCATTGATTTGTGTATTTTTTTCTATGTAGGTATCTGTTTGCGGAATGTAACTTTCTGGTTGGTAATAATCATAATAACTAACAAAATATCCTACATTGTTTTTTGGGAAAAATTGTTTTAATTCAGAATAAAGTTGTGCAGCCAGAGTCTTATTGTGAGATATGACTAGGGTATTTTTTCCAGTTCTTTGTATGACATTTGCAACAGTGAATGTCTTTCCACTTCCTGTTACGCCAAGCAATGTCTGAATTTTTTTCTTTCTGACTCCTTCAACTAGTAGATCTATTGCCTGAGGCTGGTCCCCTGTAGGCTGAAAATCTGACGATATTTCAAAACTTTGACTTTGTAGCACATCAAAAATTATTAAAAACGAAATTTAAAGCAATGGTAATTTTACTATTCTACCAAAGGGGATCTTCTGACACTTCCAGTCCATTTTTTGTTTGTTTTATTCCCATAATCTCAAGTGTGCTTTTAGCAGTGGGCGTGTTTCGTTCTAAAATTTTTTGAGCAAGTTCAAGACGGGTCCTTCTGTCCAAATGCTGGCCTATTTTGTATTTTCCACGCATCGTGGTAGGAATGACTTTGATTATTGCAACTTCGTCTACTACCTTCATATCGGGTCTTATGTTCTCATATCTTCCCTCTGGCTGGTATTTTTTCATGAGTGCGTTGAGGGCAAGTGATTTTTCATTTCTATCTGAAACTAAACCAGCAACTCCCTTTATCACGATGCTAATGTATAGAGTATCTGCTTGTGAAGCATCAAGAGGATCAGTAAAATATGAGGGAAGAAATTCTAAGCTTTTATCGACTTCAAAACCAACCTTGTTATTTCTTTTTATGTTTTCAATTTTTTCACCTTTAGTGTGAGAATGCATGTAAATTACATCATTTCCATAGACAAAATTCATAGGAATTATCTGCGGGTAACCATCTTTGTCAATGCTGCAAATTCTACCAGTTTCTTGCTCATTTAGGAATTTGATGATTTTCTCTTTTGATTTGATCTCAAGTCTGCCAAGAAGCTGCATATAATTTGATTAACTATGTTTTGATATTTCTGTATATGGTTTTAATAGATAAATTAGGGTGACTTCTACAATATAGTATGAAAATCATGGATCAACTTATTGATTTTAAGGGGTTTTTACTTGCAGGCAGTGCCGTTATATCGTTTTCACATTTTGTCTATACTTTGTTTGGTTATACCATTCCTGAAATCGTTATACAGTTCTTCAAGGAATTTGGGGCAGTAATAGTAATGATGGCTGTATTTGCTTTTGCAGTGACATGGCTTCTAAGGGCAAAACCGCACAAAAGGCCACAAAACTATTCAATAATTGTATATGATGTATATGGAAATGAATCTAAAATAGATGGATTAAGAGCTAATTTTAAAACACATGATGTAGCATGGAGTTTTATGAAACAATACAAAAAATTCTATCCGCTATACAATTTTGCCATGGTATCAGATCTTCCAAATTCCGAAAAAATGACCATATTCAAATATCTCTAAACTAGTTTTTTAACTACAACCTGCTTTTACTAGTGTTCATAGGACAGAGTATATCGATAAAACAATGATTTGAATAATTTCTGATTTTCTAAAACGTGGATTTATCTTCTTTTTTGTTTTTTCTTGTTTTTTAAGTGCCAGGCAAATATCAAAAATCCGATAACAGAAGATACAATTGTTCCTACTCCTACCACTGGAGCTATGAAAAAGTTTCCTACCCAAATCCCTTCTGAGCCTCCTATCTCTAAGATTCCTCTCTGTCTTGTAAACACTTTCAGCGAGTCTTCTATGGTGTATTCTTTGCCGCTCTCATCAAAAAATGAAGTTGATACATTTATTGTAACATCAGTTGGGATTGTAAGATCCTTTGGTGTCTGTAAAATAAATTCAAAATTTTCTGTCTTGCCAGCATCTAGATTCGTCAGTGAATAGATCTTTTTACCATCTAATGCTACCTGATCTGAATCTGTAATTATCTTGATGTTTTGTGCATTATATCCTTGATTCCTGACAGTTCCTTTGACAGAGAACATTTCTCCGGCAAATACAGAATCTGGTGCGTTAAGATCAAGTAAAAGTATGGGCTTTGATTGGACATTAAGCTCGATTGCTTTTGTGAGGATATTTTTTACTGGCTTTTCATCAAAAAAACCCTTGATAAAATACTCTACTGAAACATTTGTAAGAAATTTTCCGTCTGGTGATTCTGGTTTTATTTTCATGTTAAAATTGTTACCTAGTGTAGAATCTCTTGGAAGACTTTGTATATTGAATTGATTTTGTGAAATTTCTATTTCTGGCGATGATATGCTAATAGTAATGTTAGACATCTGATCTGCTTTTGTTTTGACTACTGATGAAAGGACAAATTCGTTTCCCTGTGTAACTACATCGGGGTAATTTATGGTGACATCTATGTTAGCATCAGATATGACGCTCTCCATACCATAAATAGGAAAAATGAAAATAGATGCAATAAAAACTAGAATTATTCTATTCACAGCCTTAGGTTCAAATCCTAACTTATAATATTGTTTGAACTATTTTTTTGGATTGTATTTGTCTTTAAAGTATGGCAAGACAGTTGAGCCAAACTTGTCTATTGCGCCAAAGTAACCAGACCCCCAGAATCTGATAATAAAGTGGTTTACGCCAGCTTTTAGGAATTTCTCAAACACTGGTATGATATCATCTGGTGTTCCAAGTGCAATTGATGAGCGAGCTACTTTGTCAGGTATTGTCTGAGCTGCTTCTCGCATCTTGACTATCCATTCCTGATTTGACATCGAATACTCTGTGAAATATTTCTTAAAATCAAAACCAGCTACGTCTTGTATGCCGTGCACTTTGAGAATCTCTGGTTTGAAAAGACTGACCTTCACTGCGTTTTTCATTTTTGCCCATGCTTCTTCAGCATCATCTGCAAAATAGACATCGATATCAACTGCATACTGAAAATCTTTTCCATCTCTACCGTTTTCTTTCATTGAATCTTTTATCACATTGGCATGAACTTCATAAAGCTCAGGAGTATATCCGATTGGAATCCAACCGTCGCCAAACTTTCCACAAAGCCCTAATGTTCTTGGTGCGCCAGCTGCCATGTAAATTGGTGGGTGTGGTTTTCTAACACTTTTTGCTTGAAGACAAGCTTCTTCTAATTGATAAAACTCTCCTTTGAAATTAACTCTATGTTCAGGTGATGATTCGAAAAGTAATTTTATGACTTGAAGTTGTTCTTCAAATCTCCCAACAGGTTTGTCCCATTGTATCTTAAACTCCTTGATGTTTTGTGCTTCGCCTGCACCTATTCCAAGCGCGCCTCTTCCATGTGAGACTCTGTCTAATGTAACTGCAGACAAGGCAATATTTGATGGGTGTCGTCGGACCGCATCAGTTACACAAGTTCCAAGTTCTACATTATTTGTAATGGATGCAATAGCAGAAAGCATTACCCATGGGTCATTTACAATTGCATGATTCCATTGTGGAACGTTTGTGTGGTCCATATACCAAATTGAGTTATATCCCATTCTGTCAGCCAACACACAGGCTGTAAGAATCTGATCCTCAGTTAATCCCAGTCTTGCAACATTCAACCCTTGTTGAATTCCAAACTTGATCATTTTTCCATAACCCTATAATATCATGATGATTTGTTTGCGGTATTTAAGTTTAGTAAATTACACAAAAATCAGAATTTATTATTTAATAAAAATCAATGAAATTTGGATGTGTGACTACAGGTTGCCTTCTTGAATGTCCTTTAGTAACTGTATGATATCGTCTTTAGTGACTGGAATTGGATTAGGATCAAGATGTCCATTGTCTGTCATCACAACATCCGCAGCTATATCAAATGGTGCCTTTAGAGCAAGTCTGTCAAACTTTAGTTTTTCAATTACTTCCTTGAATTTCTCATAAAATATTGATTTGTTGAATCTGTGAGCAACTGTAGTACAGGAAGAAAGTGAATATCCGTGAGGTACTCCTTCATTAGAATACACATAGGAAAGAGCATGACCCAATGTGGTTGACGCATTTCCAAATCCAATTCCAGAAAGCATTGAACCATATGGATAGTTCTCTGGTTTGTTATTCATTATTGCATCATACAATACATCAAAGGCAGCTTTACACATCGTCTTTGTAAATTCGTTTCCTCTTTTACTATCATATCCTTCTGTTGCTTGTGCACATGCATCACATACTGAATTTTTGATAATTGCTTCAGGTGTGCCATCTAAAAAATATGAATCTACGACAGCCATGTCTGCAAGGAATTTCTCATCTTGCAACAGCTTCTTTTTTCCATCAAATTTGAGTACACAGTAAGTAGTCATTTCACTACCAGTTCCAAATGTTGTAGGTATGAGGATCTTTGGAATCTTTAGTTCTGTTGCAGCATATTTTGCTACATCTTGTGAGCTACCACCGCCAAGACCGATTATGGCGGATAAATTCTTTGATTTATAATCTGAAATCACTTTTTGTACTGTTTCTATGGAAGGTTCTGGCTCAACCTTATCAAAGAGAATGTAATCTTTGATGCCCATTTTTGCAAGCCATTTTGATGATACTTCTGGTGGCGCAGTTGTTATAACGAGGGCATTTTTTGGATATTCAGTTTCAGAAAGTGCATTTTTTCCAAATTTGATTATCTTTGGTATTCTTATTGTATTCATGCTAGCAAGTAGATTTGTGATTATTATTATACCTTACAGAATATCAGAAACTACTTGCAGTGTTTGATAGATGATAATTAAGAATTTTAGTGATCTTGCTACTGATAAGGACAAACATGTAACACTTAAAATATTGGAATCTGGTCTGGTGGCTGGACTGCCTAACAATGTAATGCAAAAATTTGTGCGTAAAAACCAGATTTCTGTAGATAAATACACGAAATCTCTATCAAAATATGACCGAATTTTTGTTATTGCATTCGGAAAGGCTGCAGATTCTATGACTAATGAAGCAAAATCACTAACTCACATTAGTGGCGGAATTGTTGTAATGCCAGAAGGATATAATTCCATATTGAAAACAAAAAAATTCGAAATCATCTATGCGGGTCATCCTATTCCAAATAAAAAAAGTGTCAAGGCAGCAAATAAAATTATAAAATTTCTAAAAGAAAGAAAAGAAAACGAACTTGTAATCTTTCTAGTTTCTGGTGGCGGTTCATCTCTTGTATCATTACCTAATGGAATAACGCTTGATGAAAAACGAGTCGTCACAGATCTGCTTATCAAGTGTGGTGCTAGTATTGAGGAAATCAATTGTGTAAGAAAACATCTTTCTAAAATAAAAGGGGGTAGAATCCTGGAGTATCTTAGATGTGACGCTATTTCACTTGTAATGTCTGATGTAATAGGTGATGATATCACATCTATTGCATCAGGAACAACATATTATGATAAAACTACATTTTCTGACGCAGAAAAAATACTAAAAAAATACAATTTATTAAAATCTATGCCTGGCAATGTTTTGAAAAGAATACATCTTGGTATTGAAAAGAAAATCCCAGAAACGCCAAAACAACAGAAAATAAAAAATCAAATTATTGCTACAAACAAAAATTGTTTAAATGCAATGGAAAAAACATCAAAAAGTTTTGAATTGACTTACAAAACGATTTATCCCGTTTCTGGTGATGTTAAACAAATTGCAAAAACCCTGGCAAAGCTTATTGTGAAAGCAAAACACAATTCATGTATTATTTTTGGCGGGGAAACTACAGTCAAGGTGAAAGGCAAAGGAAAAGGAGGTAGAAATCAAGAATTAGTATTATACATATTAGAAGAAATTCAAAATGTAGAACAAAATATCACAGTTGCTTCAATAGGAACTGATGGTAAAGATGGAAATACTGACGCATGTGGAGCGATATTAAATAACAAAGTGAATCTTACTGATGTAAAAAAATTCCTGGCAAGAAACGATTCTTATAACTTTATAAAAAAATACAAAGGCATAGTATTTACAGGTCCCACTCATACAAATCTGATGGATATTGGCATATTGTTAAAGCGATAATGCTTTTGTGGCAATATTTTGTTCAGGTTTAATTAATTCATATTTTATCACTAGTTTTCTTTGTTCCATTAGTTGTCTTATGAAACTAGTTCTTGTTTCTATGAAAGAATCCGCACTTATCGCATTGTTAGATAGATGATTGTATATTGATTTTGAATCAAGCATGATTTTTACGGTGTCGCCATTTTTTATTATGAATCTTCCAATGCACCAAAATATTCCTACATGAAGTGCAATATACTTTGATTGTTCAACTGATACTCTGTCTAAATAGTTCTCTGCATGATCTCTATGTTGTTCAACATTGGTTTCCTCATTTTGAATAATCCATGAGATCCGTTTTTGATCTCCATCAGAAAAATAGACATGCTCCATATGTCAACCAAAAACGTGTTGATAGT
>Ga0209641_10000806_pt1 | contig 28875 bp, 27 predicted proteins | sample RifCSP16_1_FD_184022 | JGI IMG/M metagenome (GOLD analysis project Ga0209641, IMG submission 184022) | Soil microbial communities from Rifle, Colorado - Rifle CSP2_sed 16_1 (SPAdes) (version 2) | ecosystem: Environmental > Terrestrial > Deep subsurface > Rock core/Sediment | place: Rifle... | reverse complement strand
GGCTTGCCCGCTGTCGTCGGACACAGTCTGCGTACGGACGTTCTCGTCCGGGTAATCCGGATCGAAGGTCGGCGGTGTTTCGACCGAGATCCCCTGGCCGACTAGATTGCGGACGACGTCCGTCGGGCGGTTCGTGTCGTCGAAGTAGGTCCTGGTGATCACCCCGTTGGTGTCGATCGCTGCGATCTGGTTGCCGGCGTCGTCGTACACATACTGGGTCCTGACGTTTTGGTCGGGATAATCCGGATCGTAGCCCGGAGGAGTCTCGACACCTATGCCCTGACCCACCAGATTCTGAACGACAAACTCGGGCCGGTTCAGGGGGTCGTAATAGGTCCGGGTGATGATCCCTGACGGATCTGTCGTTGCGATGGCGTTGCCGTTCTCGTCGTAGGCGGTATCGGTCCGCAGGTTGCGATCCGGGTACTGAGGATCCCGGTCTGGCGGTGTCGCCACGGCAATGGACTGCCCGATCAGGTTCTGGACCACGCTGAAGGGCCGATTGTCGCCGTCGTAGTAGGTCCGCGTGATCAACCCCAGGGTGTCGATGGTGGCGATTGGATTGCCCGCATCGTCATAGACCATTTGGGTGAGGACGTTCTCGTCGGGGTAGTCCGGGTCGAACTCTGGGGGCGTTCCCACAGAGACCGCCTGGCCGATAAGGTTGACGGCCACATACTCTGGTCGGTTGAGGGAATCATAGTATGTCCGCGTGATGATCCCGGCATTGTCGATCGTGGCGATGGCTTTCCCGTTGTCGTCGTAGACGGTCTCGCTGCGCAGATTCCGGTCGGGGTAATCCGGGTCGTAGGCGGGAGGGTCTTCTTCGCCGATGGCCTGTCCGGACAGGTTCTGGACGACGTATCGGGGTCGGTTGTTCGAGTCGTAGTAGGTCCGGGTGATCACGCCCGCCGGGTCGATCGTGGCGATCCGGTTGCTCGAATCGTCGTAGACGGAGGTCGTGATGCGATCCACGTCGGGGTCGGAGCTCGGTTCGTACTCGCCGGCGTCGCAGGGATCGGTCTCGGGCGTCCCGCCGTCTCCCGAGGCGTTGGCGACGGACCGGACGATGCGGCCGGCGTCGTCGTAGCAGGTCCAATGGGCGCGCCCGAGCGGGTCTTCAACGGCCTGGAGGCGACCCAGGGAATCATACGTGAATAGGGTCGATTGATCGAGGGGATCGATCACCTCCGTCCTTTGCCCGAACTCATCGTAGACGTACTCGATCACATGGTCAAGTGGATCGGTCACGGTTTTCAACAGCCCGAGGGGCTGAGGATCGTCCTCGGCCGTCGTGTAGGTGTAGGTCGTCACGTTCTCGAGGGCGTCTTCCTGGCTCAGGAGGAGCGTCCACCGCCCGGGATCGGGGTCCTGATCATCGTACGTGTAGGTGGTGGAGTAGCCCCTCCCGTCCGTGATCTGGGTCAGGCTGTTCAGGTCGTTGTAGACGAGGTCGATCTGATTGTCCTCTGCGTCGATCAGCTGGGTGAGGTTGGCTCCACCGTCACTCCAGGTCAGCTGAGTCGTGTTGTCGTTTTCGTCCGTGAGAGTGTCCGGTCGGAAGCTGGCGTCATAGCCCCGGGAGGACGTCTGGCTCTCCTCATTCGTGGAGGCTGTGAACGTGTCGCGCTCGTCATAGGTGTGGGTAGTCTGGTTCCCCAGGGCGTCCGTGAAGACCGTCGTGCCATCGGTGTTGTAGGTGACCTCGAGTACCAGGTTGTCGTCACCGTCGTACTGCTGGTAGGCCCGCCCCTCCTCGTCGTATTCGGTCCGGAGGACCTGGCGGGACGCCGGGTCGAGAACCTGCTGAAGGAGGTGCTCATCAACGTAGGCGTACGTCCATTCATGATCAAGAACGTCTGTGACCGAGGCCAGGTCGCCGTCTTCGTCGTAGCCGAAAGTCACGTCCCGGCCGGTCTGGTCGGCAACGCTCTCAAGCATCCCGTTCTGGTCGTAGGTGAAGTCGAGGTACCGCTCCTCCGTGTCATCGGTCACTGTCTCGAGGCGATCGTTTCCGTCGTAGCTGTAGGTCCAGGCATGCCCTTGCGGGTCGGACCACGTGAGCAGTTTCCCATACTCATCGAAGACATAGAAGGCCTGGTCGGGAGTTCTGATGGTGTAGAGGATTGGGGGTCCTTCATCCCTTGTTAGACTGGCCAGAACCCCGGGGTATGGGATGTAGGTGCCGTCCCAGTTGACCACAAACCTGTACTGATTCGCCACGGTGCCCTTGAACAACATGTATCCTCGTTCACCAAGTGGGTCGCCGTCGAAGATCAGCCGGATATCATGGTTGTGGGTCCAGCCATAGCCCAGCAGATCATCATACATTTCCGTCCCGGTCGAAGAGTACGAGCGTTGGAAGGCAAGCTGGCCGGCCGAGGTGGGCACGGACAGGTCGCCCACGGTATACGAGAATCCTCCGGTCCGGGTGTTGATCGGATCGCCGGCGTTCCCCAGCCCACCGGGGTAGGCGCTTGTCGGACACTCTCGTGGATCCGAGATGCCGTTCTTGGACCCGCAATAGGCCAGCGTTGATTGGTCCTGCAGTGCACTGTCTGGAGATGGGAACTCGTAGCCGTCGATCGACTTCACCCACACTTCCCAGTCGTAGTAGGCGGCCGGGATCGGGCCGCAGCAACCGGGTTGATGTCTACCGTCGTCGCCGAAGAAGTGGCCAATGCTGAGGATCGCCCCGTAGGAAGAATTGTAGGTTTGCCAAGTGCATTTCCAATTGCCGTAATCGAAGTAAGTCACACCGGATCTACGAGGGTTAGAAAGGACCGGCTTGCGGGTGCTGCCCGACCAAGCCGCAAATGGGATCCTCCCCCTGGAGCATATCTCGATCACAGCCTGGTCAGGGATATTCTCGACCGTGAAGTCCGTATGGAAATCCGTCAGTTGCCAATGCCCACCACTTCCGGTCCAGTATTGATGTCCGGTCATGCCCGACCACGAGTAGCTCCAAGTTCCCTTGCCGCTGCCGCTCCAGCCCACCGCCGTGATCGATGGGGTCCCAGAGTCTGTCTCGATCCCACCTGTGGGGCGGCCTAGAGTCAAGGCGCTTGTGGAGTCCAGGAGGCCATCGATGAACAGTTCCACCTGAATGTGGAAAGGAGGCTGGGAATCCTTGGACGTGGACCAGACGATGCTTCCCGTCGAGGTCTCAGGCACCAACTTCAGTGTGAGCGTGTCGGGGTCAAAGGCATCGGCCTCTTTTCCTGCCGGCTTGAATCCTCCCGGCACGCTGAAGACCAGCAGAAGCTTTGCCTCTTTCTCAAGCTGATCCCAACCGAAGATCTCCCATGCCGTTTCGATGTCCTTGCCTGGGACAGCCACTTCCGTCTTGGTTTCGATGTGCACAAGGATGCCAGTATCCTCGGAGGAATCAGTATCACTCGGCACAGGGGAGACTCGCCGTCAACCTCCGAGGCTGTGGAACCGAGGTGTTTCCCGCGTCTGTAGCGGGGCCACGAATGATAGATGTCCCTTGACGATCGATGAGAGGCCTGGCGGGAGGCTCCGATATGCGCGGTCATGACCCGGCGGCCAGCCGGGCCAGGGTCTCGAACAGGGCTGGAACGCCCTCGCCGCTGAGCGCGCTCGTTTCCAGATACTCCGCCCCGATCGAGCTGGCGAAGGCGCGCGCCGCTTCGGCGCTCTGGACGCGCTGCAGGTCGATCTTGTTCCCAACGACAACGAATGGTTCTTCGGGAACAACTTCGAGGATCTCTTTGCGCCACTTCCCGAGTTGTTCAAAGGTCTCGGCATGCGCGACGTCATACACGAGGGCGGAGGCTCGACTGCCGCGATAGAAGCCGCCTCGAATGACCTGGAAGCGGTCCTGCCCTGCCATGTCCCAAATGGAGAGCTTGACCGTTCTGTCTGGGAGTTTCACAATCTGGGTTTGAAAGTCGACGCCGATCGTGGCAACGCGCGAGGATTCGAATTTCCCCTGGCAATAGCGTCGGATGAGAGAGGTCTTGCCGACGGTGCCCTCGCCGCCGACGACCACTTTCAGAACCGGAATATCTCCCATGACTTGGCCGCCCCCCGGCGCCTACCCCGTGGATCCAAGAAAGGAGATATGTGGCAGCGCCAGGGCCTCGGGATCAACAGGCGCCACACTGAGGAGGGGCCGGTTGGCCAGCTCGAACAGCCGATGAAGCTCTTCCAGCATCTGCAGCTGCCTGGCGGCCGGTTCCTTGCTGAAGAGAGTCATCAGAGTGGTGAATTCTCCCGGTACAAAGCACAACCACTCACCGCCTTCGATTGTAGTGGAGCGCATCCCTGCGCCGAAGATCTCCTTGGTGGCAGAACGGTAGGATGACAACATTGGGACAAACAGCTCGGCATCGAGCTCGAACTGGCCGATCGTCTTCAACGGCATTCCGGATTCGCTCTCGTAGATTGAGTAGCCAAGCACCCGGGCTGCATTTTGGCTGCGGATGATCACGCTCCGACCTTCGGTGGCGGCCTGTTTCCAATCCTCTGCCATGGAAGCCGTGTCGAGCCAGGACTCGACCATCCGGCGCTCACGCTGATAATGGTCGAACAGCTCCTGGAACTGAACTCGGCTGATCGTCCCGGAAGCAAACTCCTCCGCCAGTTTACTGATCTTGGTACGCAGGCGATCGAGGTAGGCTTGAGCCTCGTCGACGGTCCCGACTTGCGGGGTCTCAGCGGATACGGTCTCGGCCTGTGCAGGGCCAGGGGTGTGTGCCCTCGAAGGATCCGCGGGGGAGGTTCCGCGGGTCTCGAGGGGTTCTCGGCTCTGGAAAAGTCGACGAAAGAAGTCCATCATCCCAACCGCGCCTCAGGCTGTCCGATTCCTGTAGTTGGCTGCCCCAGGATCTGTCCCGGCGGGCGGAACTCGGCATAGCCTTGGCGCCTCGTCGCAGGTGCGAGGGTCCTGGGTGATCGGAGCATAGTGTAGCACGCCGGGCCGCATCTTCCCACCGTTGGCGGGGTGGCCGTGTGTGCCCGGCATCATAGCCCGGCATTCCAGACGGCGCAAGATCGGCGTCCCGGTCCGATCCCCGGGAAACGTCGGTGTGGAAGCTGCGCTGAAAGGCGCGTGGGCTGAATTGCTGAGCTTTCGTGAGAACCCGGCCGCGGTCGTGCCGGCCGGATTCTGCGCCTTCTCCCCAAGGATCTGGGAGCGTCCCTAGAAGCTAGATCTCGAAGCTGCCCGAGGATCAGCGATCCTTCATGGGCACAAAATCACGTTTCTCGGCCCCGAGATAGATCTGGCGCGGTCTGGCGATCCGCTGTTCCTGGTCGGTGGTCATCTCCTCCCAATGGGCCAGCCAGCCGACTGTACGGCCGATGGCGAATAAGACAGGGTACATTGTTACCGGTAAGCCTATCGCCTGATAGATGATCCCCGAGTAGAAGTCGACATTCGGATAGAGTTTCCGGGAGACGAAGTAGTCATCCTCGAGGGCGATGTGCTCCAGTTCGAGTGCGATGTCCAGAAGCGGGTTTCGACCGGTGACCTCGAAAACCTGATCGGCCACTTGCTTGATGATGCGAGCACGCGGATCGTAGTTCTTGTAAACGCGGTGACCGAAACCCATCAGGCGTCCCTGTCCGGCCTTGACTTGCTTCAAGAAGTCGGGGATGTTCTTCTTGTCGCCGATCTCATGCAGCATCCGTAAGACCGCTTCATTGGCGCCGCCGTGTAGCGGCCCGTAGAGCGCCGCCGCCGCGCCGGACATGGCGCTGAACGGATCGACCTTGCTCGATCCGATCGAGCGCATGGCGTTCGTGCTGCAGTTCTGCTCGTGATCAGCGTGCAGGATGAACAACACGTCCAGTGCCCGCTCCAGGATCGGATTTGGCGTGTACTTGCCCTCGGCCATCTTGAACATCATGCTCAGGAAATTTCCGGCGTAGCTCAGGTCGTTGTCCGGATTTACATAGGGCAGGCCAAGGTTGTGGCGGTATGAGAAGGCCGCGATCGTCGGCACCTTGGCGATCAGGCGTTTGATCTGGTACAGGCGAACGGCCGCACCATCCAAATTGCGCGCCTCAGGATAGAAGGTCGATAGAGCAGCCAGGGTAGAGATGAACATGCCCATCGGATGAGCATCGTAACGGAAGGCCTGCATCAGGTCTTTGATATTTTCATGCAGATAGGTGTGGAAGGTGATGTCGTGCACCCACTCGTCGAGTTGAGTCTGGCTGGGGAGTTCTCCGAAGAAGAGCAGGTAAGCGACATCCAGATAGTTGCTTTTCTCCGCCAGCTGCTCGATTGGATAACCGCGATAGCGCAAGATCCCCTTTTCCCCATCGGTATAGGTCACTCGGCTCTTGGTGGACGCAGTATTGGTGAATGCCGGGTCGTATCCCATCAGCCCGAAATCATCCGCATCGACTCTGATCTGGCGCAGGTCCATTGTGCGGATGGTCCCGTTCTCGATAGGGAGTTCGTAGCTCTTACCGGTGCGATTATCAGTGATAGTCAGACTGTCTGAAGGCATCTAGGTCTCCTGAGTAGCGAGAGCGGGATGTAGGACTTCTTGCTGGCTCGGTTACCCCAGCATTCTACCCCGACTCGGCGAGCCCCTGGGCTCTCATTCCAAACTTCCGGATCACACCCACACGAGCATGCGGCAGCCGGCTGTGGTAGGATCGCCGGCAACCCGGAACATCCCTCCCGATGGTATCCCTCCGGCAAGGTAGATCAGCTTGACACCCGACTCGACACTAGCCGGGCTCCACCGCCGCTGGAGAAACAAGACGATATACGGCGCTATGGCGATCGTGGCGGCTGGGATCTCGGTCGCGTTGGGTTCTCGGACGGTCATGGGCTTCGTCTGGGCGGGGATGGCCCTGGCGATCTGGCTCTACCAGGGAGCCTTCGTGGCGCGACGGCTTGGGAGGAACCACCGGCCGACTGAGACGGCACTCCTGCCTGAGTTCGGCGCCGGGACCAACACGACCTTCCTTCGTGGCTGGCTTCTGGCGTGTCTCGCCGGGTTTCTCATAATCCCCCGGCCAACAGGCATGCTGGCGTGGACCCCGGCTCTGATCTACGTGTTCGCCGATCTGGCCGATTTCCTGGACGGATACCTGGCCCGGATCTCGGATCATGCAACGCTGCTGGGTGAGGCGTTGGACATCGAGTTTGACGCCCTGGGCCTCCTGACGGCCGTGGCCGTCGCCATTCACTACTCGGTGCTCCCGGTCTGGTACCTGCCGGTCGGCCTCGCCCGGTACGCCTTCATTCTTGGGCTGTGGGCTCGAAAACGCGCGCACAAAGCGACCTATCCGCTCCCGCAAAGTGACAGCCGTCGCCCGCTGGCCGGGCTCCAAATGGGAGCCTTGAGCATCATCCTGATTCCTGTGTTACACCCGCCCTTGGCCACGCTGGGAGGCATCCTCCTGGCTGTTCCTCTGATGATCGGCTTCGCCCGCGATTGGCTCGTCGTTTCAGGGGTCATAGATCCAATTTCCGCCGGGTATCAAACGGTTCGAAAAGGGCTGAAGCTCATCCTGCTCCGATGGCTGCCTATTCTGCTGCGCGGGACCGTCATCGTCGGGGTCATTCGCCTGGGAACCGTCGGAATCGTGTTATCCGGAAATGCAGGGGACAGCTCAGTCTCGTTCAGCCTCCTATCGGCTGCCGGAGCCGGGATCGTGCTCAGGCTGATTGAACTTGCCGCAGGCATAACAGTTGCGCTGGGTATCGCCCCGCGCGTGTCGGCGGGCTTCGTGCTGGCCATGATTCTTGTGCGCGCCATGGGCGGAGAGAATTCGCCCGTTCTGCTTGCGACGCTGATGGGAGCGGTCGGTGTCTTGGTGGTCGGAGGCGGAGCATTCTCGGTCTGGCAGCCCGAAATCCGCTGGTTCATGCGAAGGGCCGGGGAAAAGGAAAGGGTCGGATGAGCGACAGAGGCGCGCGCCCGCCGAGAGATGCACGGCTCGCCGGATGAGGGAGCACTTTCCGCGGACTCTGGTGCGGCTCCTGCAGTGGAGCCTCGTCGTAGCGCTGCTGGCCTGGGCGCTGAGGGGCATTTCCCTGGTCGACATCGGTCGCGTGCTGAGCAGGTTGGGGATCGCTCAACTTGCGGCACTCCTTGCCCTGAACCTGCTGATACTGTGGAGTTTCACTTGGCGCTGGTGGGCCGTGCTGCGTGCGCTGGGCTACTCGATCCCCACCCGACTTCTAGCAGTCTACCGCCTGGCGGCATTCGCAGTCAGTTACCTCACTCCCGGGCCTCAATTCGGCGGAGAGCCGCTGCAGGTCTTCGTACTCTCCCGGCGCCAGGCATTGCCAACCTCGACCGCGATTGCCTCGGTCGTGCTGGACAAGACCCTGGAGTTGATCAGCAGCTTCACGTTCTTGATCGTGGGTGTCGTGGCTGTCCTCCGGCTGAACCTGATCCCGGTCCCCGCACAGACGCCGCTGTTGGCGCTGTCGCTCGTGCCCCTTTCTCTCCCCGCCGCGTACCTGGCCTTCTCCTGCCGTGGGGCCAGACCCGCCACTTGGCTCCTCGGGCGGTTCCCAGCGGCGGCCCGCCGCTGGCCCGGCTACAAGCGATTTTCCCGGTCCCTTGCTGAAGGGGAGATCCAGGTGGGTAGGCTGTGTCGCGAGCAGTCGACCTGGCTGTTGGTGGCTATTGCTTTGTCCGGGATCAGTTGGGTGTTCGTGCTGGCCGAGGCGTGGATGGCGATGCAGTTCCTCGGGATCACCTTGGGACCGGCCCAGGCGATTGGAGTGGTGGCTGCTGGGCGTCTGGCTTTCTTGCTCCCTTTCCCTGGAGGGTTGGGAGCTCTTGAGGTCAGCCAGATATTGGCCGTAGGCGCACTCGGTTTCAGCCGGACGGACGGGGTTGCACTTGGGCTCTTGATCCGGTCCCGTGATTTGCTCCTGGCAGGGGTCGGGGCCTGGCTTGCGGTCATCCTGGCTCCCGAGTTGCGGGCAGTCGGCGGCCCAGATAGAGAGACCGATGACCTATGACATCCTCCGGCCGAGACCGTCGGCGTCAGGACGGCGTCGTCGAAGAGGACTGTTCCGAGCCGGTCGGCCTTGCGCCGGCCATTCGAGCCAGGAAATCGAGCTGGTGGGTGATGTAAATCAGCTCATCGTTTTCAAGCTGCCGGCGCCGGTCCGCGATCCATTCGGCAGAGCGAACCAAGTCCAACTCCCCGCGCTCCAACAGCGCTCTCTCATGTGAATTAAGGATCCACTCCAGGAAGAACTTTTCATCGGCCGGGTATCCCGACTCGCTCGCGAAGACAACCCAGTCGGAGGCGCCGGCGTCCAAGATCTCGGCGCCTGCTGAGGGGAGCGCCTTAAATATTTTGCGCCCGGTGCGGCTATCTCCGGAGAGGTATCCATCCCTCCGGCGTTCGTCCATCGTCTTGTGATACAGCGCCTCGATGGCGGTATCCAAGGCAGGATCGATCTCGGGCAGGAACAGGGTGGTCCCGTCGAAATTGATCGTGAGGTAGAGCAAGGCCGAGTCTCGCAGTAGCCCGGTCAATGCTGTGAGCGTTGTGGGCAGGTCGACCAGGTCGAGGAAGGCATGGGCCAGGAGGACATCCCACAAAGGCAAGTCAAAGCGACCCCCAGCGAAGTCGAGGATTTCGCGCACGACGAAATCTATCCGGATGAGGTGGCCGTGGCGCCGCAACTCGAGCGAGGTCGGGTCGCTTCCGGTGATATCGTATCCATGGGTCTCGCCGTAGCGGGACAATCGCCGGCGAGCTTCAACCAACAAATCATCTTGTTCGTCGACCGCGGTGATGACGGAGTCGGAGAGAACCTCCCAGTCGAGAAGGCGCTCAATCATCGTCCCGATCCCAGCCCCCGCTTCGAGCACGCGCAGCGGCGCCTGCGACGTCGAGCTCGGAAGCGCCTCGCGGAATGATCTGGACACGTGCGCGTTGAGCGAGCGATCGTCGATGGTTTTTTTCGATGCCAGATATCGAATGAACCTGGCTGTGGAAGGATCAAGCATGTTTCACGCGGCCGGCCGCGCTGAAGGCGAGGCGACTGTGATCATGAATGATACCGATGACAGACCCTCAATGGATCAGGCTGATTCGGTCCCAAGCCGCAGATGCTGGTACACGGCGATGATCAGCAGGATCTCAACAATCTTGTCGGCGTAACCCAAAGGCGACCGGGCCCCGACGAACACCCATCCAAGGATGGTCACCGCAGTGAAGGCGATGAAAGCGATGTGTACCAGAGTCCTCTGGTTGACAAGGAATGGGATCCGGCCGAACAGCGCCACCAACAAGCTCAGGTAGCCCAATCCGTTGAGTGTGAAGAGGACATCCGGCCTCCCCGTTTCTCGAAGGTATCCAAGGTTGAGAACAACGAGGTGGACCAGAGCAGTGATCAAACCAAGGATGATGATGCTTGTGCGCAGGGTCGAACGATTCATGGGGAACCTCCTCGGGTAATGGGATGTGACAAACGTCAGCCGGCCATCGCCAGCTGACCGGCCTTGTGCTGAAACTCGACTAGGAACCTGCGAACAAGTGCGGCGCTGTCGCTCCAGGATGGGTGTCTGCGGTAGGTTTCCAACGCGGCCACGCCCATCTCGGACAGCGCTCGCCGGTCGTTCATCAGGCCCGCCAGTCCGCGGGCCAGGGCATTCGTGTCATCGGGTGGAACCAGGAGCCCGTTGTGGCGGTGGTGGACGAGTTCGGCGGCGCCGCCGACCGCTGTCGCCACCGCCGGCAGTCCGAAGCCCATGCCGTCGAGGTACGCAATGCCAAAACCCTCGTATGTGGCCGGCACGACCATCACTTGGGCCTGCGCGAGGCGCACCGCCAGCGAGGCCTCATCAAGCCGGCCTGCAAGGGCCACTCTCTGGTCCAGCCCTCTCGCCCGGATGGCGCGACGAATCCGGCGGACATGGGCTGGATCGACAGATAGATCGCCTACGACCTCGAGCCGCCAGTCCAACTCCATTATGGCGGCCAGAGCATCGAGAAGGGTGAGCAGACCCTTGCGTGGGATGATGTTCCCCAGGAAGATCAGGTTCAACGGGCCCGCTCTGAATGCTCTAGTCTGAATGTCTTCGGCGTTGATGTGTCGTTCAGGTTCACCTCGTCCGGGATAGGCCACGACGCTCGGGCGGCTGTCGGCCCACAAGGCTTCAACGCTGCGGCGGGTCGCCAGGCTGTTGCAGACGGCGCCGTCGACATCGCCAAAATACGATCTTTCGACTCGCCGGTACAGGGCATTCATCCAGGCCGGTCGGGCTTCGCTCGACCGCAGATGATGGACGATGGCGATGATTGGGACATCTGTCTCTCGACGAAGTCGTCGGTTGAACGCGAGAAGAGCCGGGTGGCTCAACTCGTCTTCGAGAAGCAGGTCCAACGAGACCGGATCGAACCCCCCGCGTGAGGTGCGAGGCAGATTCTGCAGAAGATCTCCGACATAGCTCCCCCAATGGAACGGCAAGACCTCGACTTGCCAGCCGCTCGCCCGCAGATGTTTCACCAGCATTCGGTCGTACAGGAAGCCGCCGGAGAGGTGATCGAGGCCACCGGGGACGATGAAACCCAGGCGCATCATGTTTGCTGCCGATAGGCCGCCCAAGCCGTCGCATCCTCCCAGAGGGTGACCTGAAACGCCGTGAGGCTGGTCGACGCCAGCCCCGCCGCCAGGTCCTGGCATAAGATGCGGGCGAAATGCTCGAGGCTCGGGTTCAGCGCATCGAACTCCGGGAGTTCGTTCAAGGTTTGCTCGCGATAGCGCGCCAGCATGCGATCGAGGTGGGCCTCGAGATCGACCAGGTCGACGATAAAGCCGTGCGGGTCGAGCGAATCCGATTCCAGTCGGACTTCGATTCGGTAGGCATGTGGATGAAGCTCATTCTCGGGTCCCCAGTCGCCGCCGATGAGATAATGCCGGGCGACGAATTCGCGCCGAAGACCAAGGCTGTACATGCACTCTCCTCCGTTTCGCCTAAGGAGATTCCTGGCTAACAGTATGAAGTACCGCCCGCACTCCCGTGATAGCTCGGGCACCTTTCATGCGATGGACCTTAGTGTAATCGACTCTCCTAATCGCGTCGCTGATCAAGCCCCCTCCGGCGAACGATGGTCGAGAAGGACCTGGATTGCATCATCCGGATGTGTATCGAGGAGTTCATAGGCGCGGGTTGCGTCAGTGATCGAGAATCGATGGGTGACGAGTGCGGCGGGGCTGACCTTGGCGAGCATCTCAAGCGCTATCGACAATCGGCGCGATTTGGACCACCTCCCGGACAGGCGCGGGTCGACGGTCGAGACTTGACTGCTTTTGATCTCGATTCGACTTCGGTGGAACCTCCCACCCAGGTCCAGAGTGGCTTGTTTCTTGCCGTACCATGATCCGATGATGATCCGGCCACACGCGCCCGTTGCGATCAGGGCCAGATTCAGCGCGTCCGGCGAGCCGGAGAGCTCGTATACAAGGTCGGCCCGGTCGATGGCGCCCATCTTTTCAAGGGCGGCGATGATTTCACCTGGTGCCCCGGCGGTAGACGGATCCAAACTGGCATCAGCCCCGATCGAAAGGGAGACTTCGCGCCGGCGGGGGAAGGGCTCCAGCGTCACAAGCCCGGCCAACGGGAATAGGCGCAGGAGCATCGTTGTCAGCAATCCGACGACTCCCTGGCCGATGACGACGACCAGTTCGCCGAGCAAGGGACGACCATCGTGAACGAAGTTGACTGCAGTCTCCATGTTGGCCAGGAAAGTCGCTTCCTCCCAGGAAATCCCGTCCGGGATTCTGACGAGGTCGGCCGGAGAGGCCAGGAAGCGCGTCTCGTGAGGATTGAAGGCGAACACTCTCTGCTTCTCCCACGATGGGTCCACACCTTTGCCCAGGGAAATGACATTGCCGACGGCTGCGTATCCGTATTTGAGGGGGAAACTCAAGCCCCCGGTCAGAGCTGTGATCGACGCGTCTGCGGGGAGGTCGTCCGGGGCATTTCCCCGGTAAATCATCAACTCGGTCCCGGGGCTGATCGCAGAGTACACGCTCTGGACCAGGACTGTACCCGGCCGAAGTTCCGGAGCCGGCTCTTGCCTAACCTCGGCCTTTCTCGGCCCGGTGAAATACACCGCGTGGCGGTTCACGGTGAAACACGGTCGAGCTCGCCCCAGACGACGATGTCTTCTCCCACGAGGGCCGAATGAGGACTGATCAGCCGAGGAAACTCCCCGGAAGGCGTTCGTTCGAGAGCCCGTGTGGCGTGCAGACCCCCTACAAGACAAGGGCAAATGGTGATCACGACTCTATCGACGAGCCTCGCATTGAGAAAGCTCGTGATCAATTTCGCCCCCCCTTCGACCATCAGCCGCCTGACATTTAGAGACTCGAGTTTCGAAACAAGATGGGACAAGCTGAGCAAACCGTCGGACGTCGTAGAAAGGTGCAAGATCTCCGCCCCGGCTGCTTCCAATGAGTGGCGTGCCCGTCCATCGGATCCTTCGCCGGCGACGACGACCGCAGGCTGGCCCGCCCGCAAAACGCGTGCGTTTGGCGGTGTTCGCAGGTGAGTGTCGGCGATGAAAGGCCGGGGGTTCTGCCCCTGAGCCTCTCTGACCGTGAGCTGAGGGTCGTCCGCCAGAACGGTCCCGATCCCAACTATGACCGCGTCGTGGGCGGCTCGGAGACGATGAGTCATCCGCGTGGATGCCGGGCCGCTCAGCCTTAACCGGCTTCCCCCGGGAGCGGCAATGCTACCGTCGAGGCTCTGGGCGTAGCTGACCGTCACAACTGGGCGTGCTGGCTGCCGGCGTGTGCCGTCCAGCCAGGTGAATAATTCTTCCAGAGGTTCCAGGATCAGGCTCCGGACGCCGTAGAGGCCCGATGATCCGCCGGCTGGCTCAGGTTGAGCAGGTGATGCATCCGCACAGTCTTAGTCCTGAGGTAGCCGGCGTTCTCCGGTGTCACAGGTGTCTGGAGCGGAACCCGATTGCTCACCGTGATCCCCAGTCCCTTCAACCCGTTGAGTTTCTCGGGGTTGTTGGTCAACAACCGGATCGAACGAACGCCCAGATCGGTCAGGATGCTGGCCGCCATGCCATAGTCGCGCTCGTCGGGTTGGTGCCCGAGGATTAGATTCGCGTCGACGGTGTCCAAGCCGGCGTCCTGCAAGTTGTACGAACGCAACTTATCGAGCAGTCCTATGCCTCTGCCTTCCTGGCGCAAGTAGATCAGCACCCCTTCGCCAGCCGCCGTAATCATCTCCATTGCACACTGAAGTTGAGCGCCGCAATCACAGCGAAGAGAACCCAAAACGTCGCCAGTGAAGCACTCAGAGTGAACCCGAACGAGGACCCCGTCCTTCCCGGCGACATCTCCCATGACCACGGCCAGGTTCTCCTTGTCGTCATGGTTGTTGCGGTAGAGGCAAAGGCGAAAGTCGCCGTCGGAAGTTGGAATGCGGGCGCACGTCATCTGGCGTACTTCGAGTTCACTCATCTTGAAACCTCGCGGGAGCGGACGACCCAGTCCTCGGACACCTCCCGACAACGCGTGTCGGGCGCCGGCCTGGCGATGTGCACAGAGGCACCACGTAGGCGACCCTTCGGGACATACGCAATAGGATGACTATTATCCCATATTACGCAGCGCCGGCGTAAATTGGATCTATCCAGCCGGCACGCGGATGTTGCTGGCCGTCGAGGGTGCCGAGGTCCTTGTTGCGAGAGGGCCGCAGCGACGAGCCGGCCCTCAATCCGCCATGGATACCCGGATATCAGCGTGGCTTTCGGGCGGTGATCAGAGCGGAGATCGGCTGTCCGTCCGGGGTGTTCGCCCACGCGCTTCCGTCGGCCGGCGCGACGTGGACCTCGCTGAAGCCGGTCTCTGCCAGACCGCGAGCGTAGTCTTCCGCCGTGAGCGCCCCTGTGACGCAAGCCGCCCAGCCATCCTTCTGCGAAAGAAACTCCGAGGACAAGGGTCCCCGCGTGACGATGTCGGCAAGGCTCACTCTGCCGCCTGCGACGAGCACACGATACATCTCGGCGAAGACGGCCGGCTTATCCGGGGAGAGGTTGATCACGCAGTTCGAGAGCACGACATCGACTGACTGGTCATCAACCGGGATTTCTTCGATCGTGCCCCGGCGGAACTCGACCTGGTCAACCTTCAAGCGCCGGGCGTTTCGAACGGCAAGTTCGAGCATTTCATCGGTCATGTCGATGCCGATCACGTGGCCTGACGGACCGACGTGGCGAGCAGCCAGGAAGCAGTCGAGGCCTCCGCCCGATCCGAGATCGACCACTCGTTCTCCCTCTTGCAGAGAGGCGTGGGTCAGAGGGTTTGCGCATCCGAAAGACCCGCGGCTGATCTCGTCGGGGATGTCAAGCAGGGCTTCGCTCGAGTAGGACGTGGAGCAGTCACACGTCGACGGCTCGCAACAGCCGGAGCCGTCGGCAAGGTTCCTGGCCTTCTCCCCGTAGTAACCTTGAACTTCCTCGTGAATCGTCTCGCGTGTACTCATGTCGTCATTCTCCCGTGTTCTCCCGCCGTTGGGGGCTCCAAACAGTTCACAGGCGGCGTGAGGTTCCCCCGTGCCTGGTGTCGCTGCCTCGCAAACGCCCTTCCGGACGAGGGATCGTTTTCTGAAGGGATTGGGGGTGCGGCCGGCAACCGCTCACTCGCCTCTCCTATTAATCCGCCGGATGGGGCGGGGATGAGGGCGTGTTTTATCCATCTCCGCCAGTCGAATCCGTCAAGATCGTGAGCTTCTCCAAGCTGATCTCGGGTGCGAAGCGAGACACGAGTCGGCCGCAGCATTCAGCCACGCGTTCCTGGTTGAGGGTGTAGAACGTCTGCCGGCCACGGTGCCGCACTTCGACCAGCCCGGCGTCCCGCAAAAACGCCAGATGGTGGGAGACCGTCGGCTGGGTGACACCAACGGCCTTCGCCAGGTCGCCGACGGATCGCCACTCGCAGCAGCACAGGCGCATGAGCTCCTGGCGTGTCTCATCCGACAGAGCCCTGGCGAAACTCATCACCTCAGGCATGCGTTTACTATTCATAGATGATCATCTATGAATCTATCACAGGCACGGCGGCTGTCAAGGTCCTTGGCCCGGTTGGCCGACAGGACATACCCGACGGCCCCGGGGAAGGGCCGGAGCCGCCAGCGGAGCTTTTCCACCCAGCCATTGACAGCACACGCTCAAAGGGTACTATTCGCTGGCCTGATGGTTAGGAGTGCGAAGGAATGATGAGTACATGCACCCAGGAAGCCGCTCTGGAGATCCTTTCGATCGTGCCGCATATAATGCGAACCGTGGCTGCAGAATTGCGGCGTTCCAACCACGCCATCCTGCCCGGGCATTACCACGTGCTGGGAATGTTGGCCGGCGAGCGCTACAGTCTGAGTGAGATCGCCGATCGGCAGCACGTCAGCCTCCCGACGACCTCGCGGTCGATCTCGACCCTGGTCGAGCGTGGCTGGGTCGAAAGGGTGCCCGATGTCTCCGACAGGAGGATCACCCGGCTGGCGCTGACCGCCGAGGGGGAGACCGTGCTAGCCGAGATCCACCAGGTGGCCGCCGAGGCCGTAACCCGTCAACTGGCCGGTCTCACGCCGCAGGCGTGCCGGCACCTGGTTCGTGGGTTGGCAGTCTTGCATCAGGCATTTGAACAGCCGGGCCCGGGATTGAGAGAATCCTCCTGGGTGAATACGCAGAGAGCGAGGAGTGTTGGGGAATGAACGTGATTCACGTGGAAAGTCTGACACGCAAGTTCGGCGACTTCGTCGCGGTCCAGGAAGTTACCTTCGACGTTTACGAAAACGAAGTCTTCGGGTTCCTCGGTCCGAACGGCGCCGGGAAGACGACGACGATTAACATGTTGTGCACATTGCTGCGACCGAGCGGCGGGCGGGCCGAGGTCAACGGGATCGATGTCGCAGTCGACCCGCATGCGGTTCGTCAATCCATCGGCCTGATCTTCCAGGATCCCAGCCTCGACGAGCAACTTACCGGTCGAGAGAACCTGCGTTTTCACGCGATGCTCTATGACGTCTCCACCGACGACTTCCGGCGCAGGTCGGAAGAGCTATTGGATATGGTTGAGCTGACCGACAAAGCTGACGATCTTGTCCGGACGTACTCCGGCGGGATGAAGCGGCGCCTGGAGATTTCCAGAGGCCTGCTGCACCGGCCGAAGGTCCTTTTCCTGGACGAGCCAACGCTCGGCCTTGATCCCCAGACCCGCCGCCATATCTGGGAATATCTCTTCCGGCTGCGGGATCGGCGGGGTATCACCATGTTCATGACGACCCACTACATGGACGAGGCCGAGAACTGCGATCGCATCGCCATCATCGATCACGGCCAGATCGTCGCACTGGATACTCCGGAAGCGCTCAAGGGTTTGGTCGGAGGCGATATCGTCACGGTCCGTACATCAAACAACGAAGCGGCGATAACCAAGTTGACTCAGCTGGAGACGATCGAGACACGGCGCGGGCCGGAGGGCCAGGTGATCATCGAGACGGCCAAGGGGGACCAGTTCATACCTCGCATGATCAACATCTTTGCCGACGGCGGGGACCCGCTCGAGGTCCACAGCGTGAACCTCCGCCGGCCAACTCTGGAGGACGTCTTTATTAAGCTCACCGGCCGCGCCATTCGCGAAGAGGAAGCCAGCGGCAAGGACCAGATGCGATTGAGACGGCGGATGTTCCACCGGTGACCGGCGTCTTGTGAGCCGCTTCGGATTGAACCTGATAGGAGGCAAGAAGGATGATATCGATTAGGCGTGAGCTGAAAGGCGCCTTCACGATATGGTATCGGGACGTGCTACGTTTCTCGCGGGATCGCTCTCGGATCCTGGCCTCATTCGGCCAGCCATTGCTCTTTCTGTTCGTCTTTGGGGCCGGGCTGGCCCCGGCCATGACCGGCCTCGGCGCCGGCCAGGTCGACTTCAAACAGTTCATCTTCCCTGGCATTCTGGGGATGGCCGTCCTCTTTACTTCGATTTTCTCTTCTGTCTCGATCGTATGGGATCGGGAATTCGGTTTCCTGAAGGAAGTCATGGTCGCTCCTGTTTCGCGCACGTCAGTCGCCCTGGGTAAAGTTGCCGGAGGAAGCACGGTGGCCATGTTCCAGGGGATCCTGATGCTGATTTTCGCTCCGATCCTGGGGATCAAGCTGACCGTGGGGCAGCTTACTGCCCTCATCGGCCTGATGCTCTTGTTGGCAGCCGTCATGACCTCCTTGGGGATCCTGATCGCAGCCCGACAGCGCACGATGGAAGGCTTCCATATGATCATGAATTTCATTTTGCTGCCGTTGTTCTTCCTTTCCGGGGCTTTCTTCCCGCTTCGGGGGGTCCCACTTTGGATGGAGTGGGTCTCAAAGATCGACCCGGTCACCTACGGGATCGATCCCCTGCGTTCCGTGGCGCTCCGCGAAAGCCTCCCGGCCGCCATTCTCCAGGATCTCACGCTTCATTCGGTCGAGACCAACATCGTTGTCATGCTCGCCTTTGGGGTGGCGTTTCTGGTGCCCGCAATTTGGCTGTTCAGCAAACAGGACTGATCCAACCCCAGTTTATGTAGCCGAAGGCTTTAGCCTGCGTGCACGCACCCATAAAGGGTGCGGCTACAAGATCCCCTCTCGCGCCGCCAATTGTGTATTGGTGGCCGCAGGCTTCAGCCTGCGTGCACGCACCCATAAAGGGTGCGGCTACAAGATCCCCTCTCGCGCCGCCAATTGTGTAGTAGTGGCCGCAGGCTTTAGCCTGCGTGCACGCACCCATAAAGGGCGCGGCTACAAGATCCCCTCGCGCGCCGCCAATTGTGTTTTGGTAGCCGCAGGCTTCAGCCTGCGTGCACGCACCCATAAAGGGTGCGGCTACAAGATCCCCTTGCGCGCCGCCAATTGTGTTTTGGTAGCCGCAGGCTTCAACCTGCGCCGACGAGTGACACGCCGACGAGTGATGGTTGACAAGCTCAACGGTTCTGGTTATGATCTACTTGCAAATCTTCGCATAAACAAAGGATTGCGGATGTCGTGTGGTGAACGGCTCGCCAACGCGCTCCGTGGGCAAGGCTTCCGGGTCACCCCTCAGCGGGCCGTGATCCTCGAAACGATCGCCCACATGGACGGCCATCGGACGGCGCAAGAGGTCTACCACGTCGCCGGCGGGCGTCTTCCGGGCCTTAATCTGGCCACGATCTATCGGACATTGGAAACTCTGCACGCGGCGTCGCTGGTCGATCTTTTTGACGCCGGCTGCGGTGTGACGCGCTTCTCCCTGCGGGATCCTGAGCATCGACACGGCCATCTCGTCTGCCAGAGCTGCGGTCGGACCCTGACATTAGATCCGACGCACGCGGCTTCCATGTCGCGGAAGATCAACCGGGAGACCGGCTTCGAGATCGCGCTCGATCATTTGACGCTGGTCGGGCTGTGCGAAGATTGTTCAAGCTCTGCAGCAGAAGCCAAATCCTCCCCCCCCCAACAAGCCTCCGAGCACCGGGGCTGACCCATGTTGTATTTTCCTAACCCGATGCATATCCCTGACGGCTTCTTGACCCCGCTCGTGTCGGGGGTCGGATGGCTCCTTGCAGGGATAGCGGTCACGGTTGCGATTCGACAGACCCGCAAGCAGCTTGGCGAGCGACAGGTACCGCTAATGGGTGTGCTGGCGGCGTTCATCTTCGCCGCTCAGGCCATCAACTTCCCAGTTGCCGCCGGGACTTCCGGCCACCTCCTGGGCGGGGCCCTGGCAGCGATCGTCGTCGGCCCGTGGGCGGCGACTTTGATCATGACGGCTGTCATCGCGGTACAGGGGCTCATCTTCCAGGATGGGGGGCTCCTGGTGATGGGTTGGAATATTGTCAATATGGGGGTCCTGAGCGCCCTCACCGGCTATGTCTGCTACCGACTGGCGCGCCGCTTGACTGGGGTCTCGCGAGGAGGGGCTGTGGCGGCTGCGTTCGCTGCTGCCTGGATCTCGGTCGAGATTGGGGCGATCGCGACGTCCGTCGAGTTGGCCATCTCGGGTAGCAGCCCGCTGAGCTTGGCCCTTCCGGCCATGGCCGGCGTGCACGCCTTGATCGGGCTTGGGGAGGGGATCATCACCTGGGGCGCCCTCGGATTCCTGCAAGCCAGCCGGCCGGAGATCCTTCGGGCCGGAGAAATGGCCCCCGGTCGGCGAGGGGCTGTAGGGGTGGTTGTTGGAATGATCATCGCCCTCGCTGTGGCGATGATCTCCCCGTTTTCCTCCTCCTCCCCCGATGGACTCAAATTCGTCGCCGGGCAGCAAGGGTTTCTCGGGCTTGGGCGTTCCGCGCCGTATTCGATCCTGCCCAACTACACACTGAACGTCATTCGAAACCCGGTGATCACCACTATGCTGGCGGTTGGCATCGGCACATTGATCGTTTTTTGCTCGGCGTGGATCGTCGGCCGGGCGGTGGTTGGCCGGCAGGGTATGGCCGATTAACGCGCTGCATTTCGACCTCACTGACCAGTACTACCCTGCCCAGAGCGTCGTTCACCGGCTGGATCCACGCGTGAAAATGATCGTGGTTGTGGCCTATGTCATAGCAGTCGGCCTGGCGCCAGATGGCGCGTGGTGGACCTTCACCGCCTTCTTCCTACTGATTCTGCTGGCCAGCCGATTATCGAGTCTTGGATGGTTCTTCGCCGCGCGGCGAGCATATGTGGCCATCCCCTTCGCGTTGGCTGCCCTTGCCTTGCCCTTCACGGTCCCCGGGCCGGTCGCGTTCACTCTCCCTGTCCTGGGATGGACGGCCTCGGCCCCAGGCCTGGTTCGTTTCTTCAGCATCCTATTCAGAATGTGGATGGCGGTCCAGGCGGCGATCCTTCTGACGGCCAGCACTCGCTTTCCCGACCTGTTGTGGGCGCTCGGTGCGTTGCGCGTCCCCATGACGCTGGTCGGGATTATCGGCTTCATGTACCGCTACTTGTTCGTGCTGGCCGACGAGGCGTTGCGGATGTTGCGCGCTCGTTCGGCGCGCAGCGCTTCAGCCGGGCTCGGTCGACGGCCTTCTGTGGGTTGGCAAGGTCGGATCGCCGGGTCGATGATCGGGAGCCTGTTCTTGCGCGCGATCGAACGGAGCGAACGCGTTTATGCGGCGATGCGCGCACGCGGCTACGACGGTCGTCCCAGACCCCAGAGTCTTTTCCGGATGAGGGGCGTCGATTGGACGGCGCTAGGCACCAGCGGGGTCCTGCTCGGGGTGGTCTTGTTGCCGGCGTTGTTGGTCTGAACCTGTGCATTATACGATCGAAATTCGCGGTCTTCGCTTCTCCTACCCGGACGGATTGCTCGCCCTGGCCGGGATCGATCTGTTCATCGCCCCCGGAGAAAAGGTCGCCTTGGTCGGTCCCAATGGAGCAGGCAAATCAACCTTGATGCTGCACATGAACGGAATCCTGCACGGGGAAGGCGAGGTCTTCGTGTGTGGCACACGCGTGAGCGAAGCGAACATGTCCGAGATTCGGGCGGCGGTCGGCCTCGTCTTCCAGGATCCAGATGACCAGCTCTTCTGTCAAAACGTATACGAGGACGTCGCCTTCGGCCCGACATATATGGGGTTGCCGGAGATCGAAGTCCACAGCCGGGTAGTCGAGGCACTGGCCGCGGTCGGGATGCGTGGAAGTGAAGCGCGTGTCCCGCACCACCTCAGCGGGGGTGAAAAGAAGCGCGTGGCGATCGCCACGGTCCTCTCGATGAAGCCGGAGATCCTGGCCCTGGACGAGCCGACCTCGGGCCTGGATCCAAGATCGCGCAGGGGTCTGGTGGATCTCTTGCGCGACTTGCCGCAGACCATGCTTATCTCGACTCACGACATGCGGCTTGTCGCCGAGCTCTCCGCGAGAACCATCGTGATCGACGGGGGCGTTATTGTTGCTGACGCGCCGACGATCGATGTCCTGTCGGACGCGCCATTCCTCGATGCGCATGGCCTGGAAACCGCGTGAAAGCACCGGCTCGCCCTTGTTGCAGTCTGAACACGCGGGCCTTTGCGAGGCTCGGTTTCACACTGCACTCCCACGTACAGGCCGGAGGGAAACGTTGATCAGACTCTCGGTTTCCTGGATCCAGGGCAATCTACGTTGGCGGGCTCTCATGGCAGCCGCTCTAGTCCTGGGATCCGCGTGGATACTCGTGTCCCGGGCGCCTGCCTCGGCCACGACCGCTGGCCGCATTCCAAGTCCGCGAGAAGGTTTCAGCGCCCCGGACTTCACACTCGACCAACTGAATGGGGGATCTCTGACGCTATCCGGCCTGCGCGGGAAGGTCGTCGTGGTCAATCTGTGGGCCTCCTGGTGCCCGCCTTGTAGGGCGGAGATGCCGGCTTTGGAGCAGGTGTATCAGGAGATAAGCGGCGAAGGGGTCGAATTCCTGGCCGTCAATACGACCTATCAAGACAGTCTGTCGGAGGTCGCTTCCTTTGTCGATCGATACGGCCTGAGCTTCCCGATCTTGATCGACCCCTCGGGTGAAGTTGCGCGTCAATACCAGCTTCGGGCCTTGCCGTCGACGTTCTTCATCGACGCTGACGGGGTGATTCGAAAGGTCGTCATCGGCGGCCCGATGCGTGAGACCACGATCCGCACCGCCGTGGCAGAACTCCTGGACGAAAGGCGCTGATGCTTCCGATTCTGCAGATCGGACCTCTGGCGATCCAACTCCCTGGCCTGCTGCTCCTGGCGGGTGTGTGGTTGGGCACGAACGCGGTCGATAAGCAGGCGGCTCGACTCAGCTTGCCGATCCCGACACTCCAAAACCTGGTCCTCCTGACCCTCGCGGCCGGGGTCTTCGGCGCCAGGCTGGGCTACGCCGTTCGCTACGTGGATGTCTACATTGAGGATCCCCTCGGCCTGCTTTCACTTCAGCCGGCCACGCTGTCGCCATGGGCGGGATTGCTGACCGGGATCATAGCGGGTTGGATCTTCGGACAGCGGAAGGGGCTTCCGTTGTGGCGGACGATGGATGCGCTCGCCCCGGGCCTGGCGGTCTTCGGACTCTTCTTTGGGTTTTCCCACCTGGCGAGTGGAGACGCCTTCGGCGCGCCTGCGAATGTCCCCTGGGCGATCGAACTTTGGGGTGCGCTCCGGCACCCTTCCCAGGTTTACGAGATCCTGGCTGCCGGTCTTGTGTTGATCTCGATCCTGTATGTGGGTCGGCGGCCGACCTTCCCCGGCGCAATCTTCATCGTCTGGGTCGCTCTAGCTTCGTTCTCCCGCCTGTTCCTGGAGGCCTTCCGCGGTGACAGCCTGTTGCTCCCGGGGGGGATCCGGATCGCACAGGTGGTCTCTCTGGCGGTGTTGCTTGCGGCGGTGGCAGTGTTGCACCGGCTGGAGACTGCATCTGCCAGCTTCCCGTCGGAAGCCAAGCCGATGTGAAACCGATAAAGGCCGGAGCAGATCCGAACCTCGAGCGTATTGAAAGGAGCGAAACGCCCGGCTTAGCCGGGCGTTTGGTTGAATGTGCTCCTCGCTGGGTATTGCGCGGCTCAGGGTGCGTTTGGCTCCGGTGCCTTGTTCTGGTTGCCTCGCACAAATGACGTCGCCAGGTCGCTATCGAACGTCTCGAATCGCTGGATGCGTCCCCATGAAGTCATCGCCAATGGCACATCGATAGAGCCCCGCGGGAAGGCAATCACCTTGAAGTTGTCAAATGCAGACATCACCTGCTTGATCTGATCTTTGAGTGTGGCGCAGCCGGTTTCATCAAGCAGTGTGCAGTTGTACCAGAAGATCACGTAGCCGTGTTCAAGGTTGTGGACCAGATATCCTTCCGGGTGGTCATCGGTCGCTTCGGGAGATGTTTCTTCGTAGAAACCCGCGTTGTACTCGGCCGCGTAGTGCCGGCCCGATGTGGGGGGATCAGAGTTGTAAGGCCCCGGGTCCGTTCCTGGTTCCACATGCTCCGCGGGCAAGATGGCCACAGCTTCGCCGACGGGCGCCGCGAGGATCCCACCGGCGGTATTCTGCGATGAGCGGTTCAAGACAACGACCGCCACGATCACAACGATGACACCGAGGCCAACTCCGCCCCAGATCAATCTGGATCGATTGCGCGCCTTCTGTTTTTGGGCTCGTCGGAGCCCCCGTCTGGTTTGCTGTTTCATCAGTCCTCCTTGAGTCAAAGCGCGGTCTTCGGCCCGCCGCGGGGAACGCCGCACCCATTTCTGTGAAGCGAAAAGCCAGGAGCTTCCAAGGGAAACCGCCCCGGCGTCTTCACGGGCCTCGCCGCAAGGCGAGATGCTTCAATTTGAGACAACCTGCGGCTTATGCTAATTCTAAGGTGTTTGGAACGGAATTGGGGGGGAAACGACCCTTGAGGGGCTGGTCTCCTCCTGATCGCCTGTGCGAATTGGATCTTGACGCTCGTCTTGATCCAATATATAATCCCCAGAAGTTAGGCAAGGCTAATAACGGAGTAAGCCATTGAAAACTCCTTCCTCTTCCATCCAGGACTACTTGAAAGCGATCTATGCGCTGGAGGAGGAATGCAGTCCGGCGCCGGTCACCACGTCCCTCCTGGCGGACAGGCTGGGAGTCTCCCGGCCTTCCGTGACCGGCATGCTCCAGAAGATGGCTTCCGCCAGCCCCAAGCTGGTCGAGTACCTGCGCTACCAGGGTGTTCGGTTGACACCAGCCGGCACGAAAGTGGCCCTGGAGGTCATCCGGCATCACCGCTTGATCGAGAGCTACCTTTCCAAGGCTCTCGATTTCCCGTGGGATGAAGTGCATCATGAAGCGGACCTGCTCGAGCATGTCATTTCCGAAGCCTTGGAGGCCCGAATCGCAGAGAAGTTGGGCCACCCTGAGCTTGACCCTCACGGTCAGCCGATCCCGAGGCGGGATGGTACGGTCAGCCAGCGTGGGGAGGTCCGCTTGAGCGAACTCCATCCGGGGGCCGTGGCGGTCGTCTGCCGCGTCTCCGATCAGGATCCGGACATCCTGCGCTACCTGGACCAGCTCGGGATCCATCTCTCAACACGCATCGAGGTCACGGATCGGGCGCCATTCGACGGACCGCTCCACGTGCGGTTGGACAGCCAGGCGACGCATGCGTTGGGCCGGAAGGTGACGGACCGAGTGTACGTTCTGCAAGTCAAAGAGGAATCGAGGAGTTAATCGTATGGCTCAAGGCAAAGCAGGGTGGGAGCCCCTCTCCCGCAGAGGTTTCATCAAGACCGGTCTTCTGGCCGGCGGGCTGGCCACGGCAGTCTTCGAGTCCGGACGGCTAGGGCAAGCCTCGGACGAGCAGGCTCAGGCTTTGTTCTGCCCGGTGCCGCAACCTGACGACCCTCCCGGTCACGAAGGCCTGGGCGTCGTCGGCGAGGTGGATCACGCTCGCAACGGTTTTGACCCTACCGCTTTGCTGACCGATTGGGACTACGGAACTGTGAGCGTTCTGCCCAATGGCCAGACCCTGCGGGAATACAACATCGTAGCCGTGGACAAAGAGATCGAGATTGCGCCGGGGGTGTTCTTCCCCGCCTGGACCTACAACGGACGCATCCCCGGGCCGAGCCTGCGCTGCGTCGAGGGGGACCGAATCCGGATCACGTTCTCGAACGGAAGCAGTCACCCCCACACCATTCACTTCCATGGGATCCACGCCGCTTCGATGGACGGCGTGCCCGGCGTCGGAGACGGCATGATTGAGCCGGGGGATCGCACGGTCTACGAGTTCGATGCTTATCCCTTCGGCTGCCACCTGTATCACTGTCATTCACTCCCGCTCAAAAGGCACATCCACAAAGGCCTGTACGGTGCGTTCATCATCGATCCTGATCCGGAGAAGTATCAGGGTCAGGATCGTGTTGCCGCCAGGAGCCGCAACCACACCTTTCCCGAGAACGCCGATGTGCATGAGATGGTCATGGTGATGAACGGGTTCGACACAAACTTCGATAACGAGAACGAGGTTTATGCCGTCAACACGGTCGCCTTCGAGTTTATGAAGCATCCGATCGAGATCCGATCCGATCAACTTCAGCGCCTGTATCTGATCAACATCACGGAATTCGATCCGATCAACTCGATCCACATCCACGCCAACTTCTTTGACTACTATGATCATGGGACAACTCTTCAACCGACGCTGCGGACGGTAGACACGGTGATGCAGTGCCAGGCCCAACGCGGGATTCTCGAATTCAGTTTTGCGGGCTTCGAACCGGGGAAGTACATGTTTCACGCCCATCAGAGCGAGTTCGCCGAATTGGGTTGGATGGGCTTCTTCCAGGTGAGGGGATAGAGGCCGATGCAACCACAGATAAAGCCCCCCAAATCTGAAGTGAGGCTCATGGGACGCCCGGTCCCCATGTGGCTGGCGGCACTCGTCCCGCTGGCCGCTCTGGGGCTGCTTTTGTCGGTCTTCGTGTTCGGAAACCCGCTGGCTTTGTTTCGCTCGAATATCCCGCCAGCCGAAAACCTGTCCTTCGAGCGGATTCAGGTCACCCAAGACGGTTTCCGTGTCACGCTGGTCAATAGCGGCCCTGTCCCGGTGACAGTCACGCAAGTCCAAGTCGACCAGGCCTACTGGGGCTTCAGTATGACGCCTTCAAACACGTTGCCGCGGCTGGGACGCGCCAAGCTAGACATTCACTATCCCTGGGTAGTCGGAGAGCCGAATGTGTTTCGTGTTCTGACTTCGTCGGGGCTGACGTTCGATGGACTGGTCGAAGCGGCCGCGCCGACACCGGTCCCTGGGCTCAAGCAGTTTCTGGCCTACGGACTGGTGGGGGTCTACGTCGGCATCCTCCCGGTGATGCTGGGAATGCTGTGGTATCCGGCGATGAGGCGCTTGCAGCACCGCTGGATGGGGGCGATCCTCTCCTTGACGATCGGCCTGCTTGTATTTCTGCTGATCGACACGGTGCTCGAAGGTCTGGAGGTCGCGGGGGGACTCCCTGGCGCATTCCAGGGGGTGCCTCTGTTTATGTTCTCGTCGCTCCTGGCGTGGCTGGTGCTGGTGGCGGTCGGCTCCTCCGGACGGGGCTCGGCTGCCGACGATCCAGAGAAGGCGCGCCTGTATTTGGCCGGCCTGATCGCGCTTGGGATCGGCTTACACAATCTGGGTGAGGGGTTGGCCATCGGCGCGGCCTTCGCCGTGGGAGCGGCTGCGCTCGGATCGTTTCTCGTCGTCGGTTTCACCCTGCACAACATCACGGAAGGGATCGGCATCGTGGCGCCGCTGATACCCTCTCGCAGGGACGATACCGAGGCAGGCAGAACGGCGCCCGACCAGGCATCGCCGCGTTGGACGCGTTTCGCCGGCCTGGCTCTCCTGGCCGGCGCTCCGGCGATCGCCGGAGCCTGGATCGGGGGGTTTGCCTTCTCTCCGATTCTGGCGACGATCTTCCTCGGGCTCGGTGCGGGCGCGATCTGGCAGGTGATCGTCGAGGTTGGGCGTCTGCTCCAGCGCCAGGGTCAGCGAGAGCGCACAGCTCTCGTGTCGTGGCTCAACCTGGTCGGCTTCCTGGCTGGTCTGGCGATCATGTACTTCACGGCGTTCTTGGTGAAGGTGTAGACGGCTGCCAAGATCGGCTGCTTCCTCCGTACATGAAGCATGCCGGAGACAGTCCGGGTTTCGACGGATGGACGGGCGAACCAAATCCTTGAGCGTCGCTTGCCATGGCTTGTTTCCTATGAAACCTGGGTAGGGCCGAGGTAGTGTCGCCTGCCTGGTTTCGCCCATTGATTCCGTGGTGGATTGAGTATTCCCAGGGACGTATGCCGTAGTTCGAACTCCGAACACGTGGCGGAGACAGTCAGGGAAGCAGGAAGGTCGATGAAGGCCATAACTACGCGCATCTACATCACAACCGGTACCGAGCTGGCCATATTGACCGAGCGCGGCGGGGAGTGGAACGCCGAGCTTAAGTTGGCCGGCCTCCCGACCCAGTGCGTCACGGTGGATCTGTTGGACGCCGCGCACGTGTTCTGTGGGACGTTCGGCGACGGCCTATGGCTGAGTACGGACGGCGGTGGGACCTGGTCGCCCGCCGGAGAGGGGATCACGCACCCTGAAGTGATGTCCGTCGCCGTTAGCGCGGCCGAGCGGGTCGGAGGTCACGCGATCATCTGGGTGGGGACGGAGCCGAGCGCGATCTTCCGATCCGAAGACGGCGGGCGGACCTGGCGGGAGAGTCCCACATTGGCAGAACTGCCCTCCGCTCCGACGTGGAGCTTCCCCCCGCGGCCTTGGACGAGCCATGTTCGCTGGATCGCGCCCGACCCGATCCAGGGTCCGCGTCTGTTCGCCGGGATCGAGCTCGGGGGCGTGATGCGGAGCGTCGATGGAGGCATCACCTGGGAAGACCGCAAGCCGGGTTCGCAGCACGACGCCCACGTCCTGCGTACACATCCGTTGGCGCCGGGGCGCGTCTACGAGGTCGCCGGAGGCGGTTTCGCCGAAAGCCGCGACGGCGGGGAGACGTGGACCGGCTTCGACGCCGGGCTTCGGATTCATTACCTGTGGGGATTGGCGATCGACTCGGGCGACCCGGAGACGATGGTCATCACGGCGTCGCGCGGGCCGGGCCAGGCGCACAATCGCGATTACGCCGAAGCGACAGTGTACCGACGGACCGCAGCAGAGCCATGGCGGGAGGTGAATTCCGGCCTTCCCAAACCCAAAGGCACACGGGCTTTCCCTCTATCCGCACATCCCGCTCGCGCCGGGGTCTTTTATGGCGTCACGCATACCGGTGATCTGTACCGGTCATCTGATGGCGGAATGAACTGGGAACGACTCGAAGTCTCGTGGCCGGCTGGCTACCACATGCATGCCGAGGCTTCGCCTTCCGTCGACGTCGCCGCCGGCGACTGAATCGGGACGTTGGCCGGCGGAAGGGGGCCAGAGCGGGGCGGGGGCGTCTAAAA
>Ga0209641_10000797_pt1 | contig 29014 bp, 27 predicted proteins | sample RifCSP16_1_FD_184022 | JGI IMG/M metagenome (GOLD analysis project Ga0209641, IMG submission 184022) | Soil microbial communities from Rifle, Colorado - Rifle CSP2_sed 16_1 (SPAdes) (version 2) | ecosystem: Environmental > Terrestrial > Deep subsurface > Rock core/Sediment | place: Rifle... | reverse complement strand
TGCTCTTTGGTAAGCCTGTCGCCCTTTTTGAGCCGTACCCCGGCTGCCGCACGTGCGGTAAAGCTCTTCGCCGTGCCGTCGATCACCGTAACCATGACCTCATTCTCCGCGGGCGTCGCCGGCTGAGCGGTATGAGCAAAGAGAAGCGCGCACGCAAAAACGAGCGCACCATATATAAATCGTTTTACCATGATCAATTCCTCCCATCACTTGATTGTGATAGCTGCGGGTGTCTGCGCTGCGGTGGGTTAACAGATGGGCTCCGGTTTGTTTGAGCCGCACATTTTTACCATACCCCGCTAATAGACGATGATGACCCTGCAGTACTGCAAAAAATCGCCTCTGCCCGAAAGCTGACGAAGCGACTGGGCATCCCCCTGCGCGAGCATCACGTCGGTCTTCGCAGCGCCCGCGGCGCTGATCCCTTTGAAGACAACAGGGTTATCGGTCACGCGGAAATTGTTCGCCGCGGCATTCACATCTTTGGCATAACCCGCCACGCCCTGCTCCACGGCGTTCGTCCTCGTCACCACCTGACCCACGTAGATCTCCTGGCCCTGCGGATCAACGATTTTGGGGAGGAGCGCCGGACGGAGGCCGAGGCCTCTGCCGTCGATCACAAGGCCTGTAGCAGTTCCACCTTTAAATGCGACCGCAGACTGCGACTGCGTCGAAGAAGGCGGTGTCGGTTGAGGCGGCTCCGGCTTTACCGGTTCAGCCTTCTTTTCCGGTGAAGGCTTGGCCGGTTCAGGCGCCTGAGGGACCGGTTTTTTGTCCGCCGGTCTCGGAAGCGCGGAGGCAGGCTTCACGGGAACACTGCTCGTTGACCTTCCAAAAGTCTCCGGCAGGACCGCGTTCATGAATGCGCCCTTCATCGGCATGGAGACGAGTGTTTCCACGGAGCCGTCGGACATATATTTCGTTTTAATGATCCTGGCGCCTTTGACGATGCCTTCTACATGAGTCCGGATGACATCGTTCTTCGTCATGAAGTTCTCGACAACGGTCTCGGAATCCACACGGACGCCTTTGACCGTTTCAAGCAGGTTCCTGAGAGCAACGACAAAGGCGGCGCGCTCCGCCATGGCGCGGGCCTGCGCCGTGTTTAACGGTCGTGCCGGCGGCGCGCCGATGCCGGTGGCATAGACCTCGCCCGTCGTCCAGTTGATCGTCCCTGAATCTTTTGTCTCGACCGCATCTGTCGGACTTATGGTCTGGGCGATTGCAGATCCGACGACCAATATGATACATGAAATCAAAACGAGACGCGCGAAGGCTGTTTTCATCCCCTTCTCCTTATCGAAGAAATACGGTTCTATTTTACCACGAAATCCGAGACCGTTTCTTTACCTGACTCAACTCGCGCGGTCTGTGAAACATTTTTGTCGCCCAGCATGACCGTAACGGTGTATTGACCGGGCGCAAGCCCCTCGATCCGATACGTGCCGTCCCTGTCTATGGATACTCCGTAACTCGTGTCCCCGTCACGGTAAAAAACGTCTCCTTCCGGCACCGGCCTGTTGCCTGCATCAACGACCTTTCCCCTGATCGTGCCGCCGGGACCGAGTGTAAAATTAAGACGGTACGCCCGTCCCTGCTCGATCAGGAGCTCCTTGGAGGACTTCGCAAAGCCGGGTCCTTTGAGCTCAATGCGGTACTTTCCCGGGTTCTGCAGGGCCATCGCAAAGAGTCCATCCGAGAACGGATACGGCGTCCCCCGACCATCCTTCCAGGCAACCGCCGTCCCCTTTGGTATCAATGCGCCCGTCTGAGCGGTCACGCGGCCGGTCACAAGCGCTGAATGCTGGCTGCTGTCGAGACGGCGTCCGAGACGTTTCTGCTTCGGCAGCGGCAGTTCATCGACCATCACGGTCTTGTCCTCTTCTTTGAAAATCGTATAAAAGGTGGCCTTGTCGACATCGAGATGCCCGCCCGAATACTCGCCGGGCATGCTCACGCCGTCAAGACGGAGGATAATGTGGAAGGGATCAACAAAGTGATGGGAATGTTCGGCATCGGAAAAGACCCAGCCCGTGTCGGGGTAATAAATTTCCAGGTAGGCGTGAAATCCGCCGTCGTTCACCTTCACGCCCCAGTAGTCCTTCGAGAAGCCCCATTCATATCCGGGAGGCAGGTATCCATGCGCCACGCGCGCGGGGATGCCTGCCGCGCGGAGCATGGCCACCGCCAGATTGGAATAACCAACGCAGTACGCCTTGCGGTACCTGAGCGCCGAGACCGCGTCCGAAGGTATCGTGATGCTCGTATCAAAGGTCAGGTTGTCGGCGATCCACGAGAGGACCGCGTTGGCCGCTTCGTGAGCGTAAACGCTTCCGCGGGTTATCTGCCGGACAAGATTTACGATGGACGGGTCTTGAGACTGCCGGTCCTTCTCGGGGAGAAGATAGCGTGAAGCGGATGCGGAAAGGGAACTCATGGAAACGGGGTACGGCACGCGCGTCTTCATCGGCTGCATTTTCGACATAACCTGCACGCGCTTGCTGAACTCGTCCTGACTGATCACCTTCTGTTCGAAGGACTCGTTGGAATAATCGGGAATAAAGGCGACTCCCCTCGGGTTCACGATATCGTAAACAACCACGTGCTCGCCTTCGAGCACCGTAAGGCCCGCGTCCGCGGGAGTGCCGGTGAAAAATGCCGCCAAAATGATAACAACAAAAACGATCCTGTTCATAATCTCATCAAAAAAGCCCGCCCTGCTTCCGCAAGACGGGCTTTTCTCTCCGATTAGAACTTCAACTGGTTTTTAAATTCACGGATCGAGAGCAGGGCATCAGCGCCCGACACGGGGTCCGCGGGCCTGAATTCGCCGGTGGCCTTGTCGGCTTCAAGGAACCCCCTCGACGTCACGACCATGACCGCGTTAAAGGCGTAATGGTCGCTCCTCACATCCGGGAAAGGAGAGGTCGCGCCGATGTATTTTGTGGCCAGCTTGTCGTCGCCTCCTACCTTGATAAGGATATCTTCGAGCATAAGCGCAAACTCCGATTTGGCGATGAGCTTGTCCGGATCAAACGTATGGTTCGGGCCTGCCTCGAGTCCGCGGATCTGCAGTTTGAGCACGGCATCGATGCTCGGCTTGAGCCAGTGGTCGGCAATATCCGTCGCCGGTTCCATCTTTACGGTCTTGTCGGGTGAAAAAGACGTCTTCGACTCTTCCGGCGCCTTGAAGGTCGTATCGATTGTCTTGACCCCGCGCTTGGTATAGAGCTTCTCAAGATCGAGCTCCTGCATGAAGAGAGCCGCGATATCGGCCCTGTCGATCTTGTCTATGAGAGCTATCTTTTTGCCGATCTCCGTGCCCGGAGCGGCCCGCTGTATCTTCTGGACCACCGCCCATTCGGCGTTGGCCTCTCCCGTAAAATCCTTTTTCAGATCAAGGACGGCGCGGAACATCTCCGCCGCCTTGTCAAAATCGAAAGCGACCTTGTAGGCGCTGCCCATGTAATAGTAAAGTCCGGCGTTGTTCGGGTCCTTGCCCTTTGCAGACCTGAATTCGCTCTCGGCGTCCTTAAGCAAGTCCTTTGACTTTTTCGATTCATTGATCATCTGCAACGTGTAGAGCCGGATCATGCCGATGCGCGCTTCTACGCCCTTATCGTAGCCCTTGGCCTTGTCCATATTCTCGAAAGCGGCCTTAAAGTCCCCCTTCTTTCCGAAGGCGAGTCCCTTGCCGATGTACCCGAGCGCGGACTTGGGGTCGAGCGCGATCGCCCGGTCAAAGGACTTCATGGCATCGTCTATCTGGTCCCTGTCGAGATATTTCAGGCCGTTCCTATAATGGTACTCCGGCGTGTCCATCACTGATGTCGACGGCGCCGGCTTGGCGCAGCCCGCGGCAACCATGATCAGGGCCGCAAGAACGAGAACGAGTGGTTTCATTCGTGTAAACATTCTGTACCTCCGTAGAGAGTTTTTTACATCAGCAATCCGAGACCATCGCGTCCGGGGGAGCGGCGCGACACCATACCCGAAAGCATGAACGACAAGAATGCGCCTAATCCACCAGGACGATGACACGGCACTTTTCGAGGAAGCTCAGGTTCTGCGCAGCGCCATGGAGCATTGCCGCGTCCGCATTCGTTACCACGAGATCTACCCTCCCGTCCCCGGTAACCTTGAGAGCCTTTACCATGAGCGGCTTATCCGTCACCCGGGGGTTGGCCTGCGCCGCAGCGGGGTCTTTCAGATAACCGACCATGCCCTCGCGGACCGCATAATCCCTGTTCACCCACGCCGATCCGTATACTTCCTTGCCGTCCTCATTGAGGATCTTCGGGACCATTGCAGGCCTGACACCGAGACCTCTTGCGTCGACGATCAGGCCGGTATACGCCTGTCCCGGGGTAGCCGGGGTGAGAGTGCCGGCAATGCCGGTCGGCTGGGTGAGAGGGCCTTTTGGAAGCAATGAGTCCGCCAGCGCGCCCGTGAGCTTCATCCCGACCGTCACTTCCACGGAGCCGTCGGACATGTATTTTTTATCCATCACCATGGCGCCCTGAACATAGCCGCTCACCTCAGTGCGGATCGCGTCGCTTGTGACCATGAAATTCTCGACGAGCGTCGTGGAGTCCACCCGGACACCCTTGACGGCTTCGAGAAGATTCCTGAGCGCAACGACCTGCGCGGCCCGTTCGGCCATGGCGCGGGCCTGGGCCGCATTCGCCGGCTGCGCCGGCGGCGCGCCGATGCCGACCGCGGTGATCACGCCCGTGGTCCAGTCCACCTTGCCGGTGCTCCCAACGGGGTCGATCACATCTCTCACCGAGCCCTGGAGCTGCGCAAATGCAATACCGGACATAAGTACGAGGAGCGCTAATACTATGAACGGAAAACCGAGCCTTCTTTCTAACATGGTGTACCTCCCTTTTTTATACGGTTTACGAAAAACGCATAGTTCCTTTCCTGCGAATATCGTCGATCCTGTTCCTCACCTGACGTGAATTTTCACCTGTGCACAGTGAATTGTTCATGCTGACAATATTTCACAGAACAGCATCCAAGTCAAGGTAATATTCACCTTTACCCGGTTAGAGAACATCATTCCGTCGAGGCGGTATAAAGCCGCCGCCTGTCATCCCCGGACTTCCGCGCTCTCTAACGGTCTTCACCCGCTATTTTTCAACAGTTCGTAAATGCTCGATCGCATCATGGGCAATGAAGATGTCTCCGTCGATTTCCCTGAAGATACCTTTCGAACTGAGGACCTTCATGCACTTTGAGACAGCCTCCCGGGATGATCCGATGCGCGCTGCAAGCTCCTTATGCGTTGATTTTTTGACCCGAAGGAATCCCTTTTCACTCCCCTCTTTCGCGGTCGCGCTGTCAAGGAGCGACCGTACAAGCCTCTCGCCGACCTCGAGAAATGCCAGGGACTCGATCATGTCGTCCGCTTTCCGCAATCGTTCAACCAGGGTGATCATGAGTTCGACGGCGATCTTGGGGTCTTTCATGATAAGATCAAAAAAGTCGTCTTTTTTCAGAACAGCAAGTTCGGCGTCATTATCCGCGGTGATCGTGGCAGACCGCCCTTTGCCGTCGAGAAGACTGAGCTCTCCGAAAAAAGCCCCCTTTTCAAAATGAGCGAGGACCATTTCGTCCCCCTCGTCGTCGGTCAGCACCGCCTTCAGTTTACCCGAAAGAACGATATAGAGGTCGGTGCCGAGGTCGGTCTTATAAAAGATCGCCTTCCCTTTTGCGTACGGGACGCGCTTGCACCGGGAAGCTATCTCTTTGAGCTGGGCGTCCTTCAGGTGTTTGAAGAGCGGTATGTTCCTTAAGTATTCAACAAGCATGTGTTAACCTTCCTTTGCGAATTATCTATTCACAGATAAGTATGCAAAAAATATAACCAACGGATCAAAGGTTGTCAAGGTGCAGCAGTGAAGAAAAAAATATTGAAGTCAGCCGGCAGGCCGCCTCCCTCACTCCGCCACACAGCATGCGGCAGAATGTAAGCCTATCCCGGGCTGTTTTGGAACAGGTCATGTGAAATACCGGCCCCCTTTATCAGCGCGCAGGAAGACTAATCAAACTGTTCGCGCGAGTGTCAGCGCCATCACCCTTGCCGCGCCTCCTTGCTTGAGCGCCGCCGCGCATTCGTTCATCGTTGCTCCGCTCGTAAATACGTCGTCCACGAGCAGTACGCTTTTGTCTGCCACTTCTCCGGGGCGCCTGATCGCGAACGCCCCTGCCACGTTCGTTATCCGTTCCTCGCCGGACAGTTCCACCTGCGGCCTCGTAAAACGGTTCCTGATAAGGTTGTCGACGGAAAGCGGAATTTCGAACGCGCTGCTCACCCCATGTGAGAGAAGCAGCGCCTGATTGAATCCCCGCTGTCTCAGCCTCTTCCGGTGAAGCGGAACCGGCATGACAATATCAATGTCCGAAATGAGACGCACGTTGCGCGCCATCCACGCGGACAGGGGTCTTCCCAGAGACCTGCACGGCCGGTACTTGAACTGGTGAATGGCCTCCCGCAGCGGCCCTTCGAACTGTCCTACGGAGAGCGCCTGATCATACTGGGGAGAGGCCTTTCTGCACTGTCCGCACGCATGCTCAGGACTGTACGTGAGCGCATCAGGCGATTCGAAGGGCCTGCCGCAGCGCGGACAGACCGGGCCCTGCACCGGAGAAAAATCCGCCCAACACTCGGCGCAGAGAAAAGGAAAAGGAGAATCACCGACCAATGAACGGCAATAGGAGCAGGAAGTGGGGAGAATAAAATCGAGAAGTCGGCGAAAGATATGCATAGGATGATGGCTTGGAGCATATTGCATGGGGATGCGCATTTATCTTTTACCCTCTGCCCTCTGCCCTCTGCTCTATGCTCTCTGCATTATTTTTCTATCAAACTCATTCCCGTCATTTCCGCCGGCTTTTCGATACCGATCAGATCGAGGACGGTCGGCGCAACGTCGGCCAGAAGACCTTCTTTCCTGAGCTTTGCCTTCTTCCCGATGAGGATGAACGGCACGGGGTCCAGGGTATGCGCGGTATAGGGCTGACCGGACGCTGCGTCCGCCATCATTTCGATGTTGCCGTGGTCCGCCGTAACCAGCGCGATCATTCCCGCTTCCTGGGCAGCACGAACGACCCGGCCAAGACATTCGTCAAGGACCTCGACCGCCTTGACCGCCGCCTCGAGAATGCCCGTATGACCGACCATGTCGGGGTTCGCATAGTTTGCCAGGATGAACCCATACTGACGCGACAGAATCGACGCGACGAGCTTATCGGTGATCTCCCGCGCGCTCATCTCCGGTTTTTTATCGTACGTGGCCACATCGCGCGGCGACGGGACCAGCACCCGGTCCTCGAGAGAAAACGGGGGCTCCTCCCCGCCGTTGAAAAAAAACGTGACGTGGGCGTATTTCTCCGTTTCGGCAATGCGAAGCTGCCGGACTCCGTGATGGCCCAGCGCCTCCCCGAGAATATTCGTGAGTTTTACCGGAGGAAACGCAACCGGAAGACCGAAGGTCTCATCATAAGTCGTCAGGCAGACAAACGTAGCGAGCGCGGGAACTTTTCGTCTTGGAAATCCTTTGAATCCCGGGTCCGTAAGCGACTGGGTGAGCTCGCGCGCGCGGTCCGAGCGGAAATTGCAGAAGATCACCGCGTCCCCGTCCCGGATCGCGGCGACGGCCTTGCTCGTTCGCGGATCAATAATTGAGGCGGGGATCAGAAACTCGTCGGTCCTGCCGTTTTCATAGCTCTGCTTCACGGCATCGGCGGCGGAAGACTTTCTGATCCCCTCGCCCAGGACCATGACCTCGTACGCTTTCTGGACGCGCTCCCACCGTTTATCGCGGTCCATGGCGTAGTACCGGCCCGATACCGTGGCGATCGAGCCGACGCCGATCGTGGAGAGGCGCTCTTCGAGCGCGCCGATATAACCAAGCGCGCTCGAGGGAGGAGTGTCCCTGCCGTCGAGAAATGCGTGGAAGAAAACCTTCCTTAACCCCTGGGCCTTTGCCAGGTCGAACATCGCAAAGAGATGGTCCATGCGGCTGTGCACGCCGCCGTCGGAAAGCAGGCCCATAAGGTGGAGCGCGGCGCCGGTCTGTTTTACCGCTCCCATCGCCGACAGCAGGACAGGGTTCTTGAAAAAATCTCCGTCTTTGATCGTCTTCGATATCCGCGTAGACTCCTGATAGACGATTCTTCCGGCCCCGAGGTTCAAATGCCCCACCTCGGAGTTCCCCATCTGGCCGTCGGGAAGCCCTACGGCCTCTCCCGAGGCCCGGAGTTGGCTATGCGGACAGTCAGCGAGAAGGCTCGTGTAGACCGGCGTACGGGCCAGGGCGATCGCGTTCCCTTTTTTTTCGGCGTTAATGCCCCACCCGTCCAGAACGATCAGCAGTACCGGCGTATCCGACATTCAAAGACCCCATAAAAAAAAATCCAAATCACAAATAACAACCATTAATTACTCAGATACTCAATATCCGTCGTCCCCGAATGACCCTGTCGGGGACCCAGTGACGTAATTGTACGGCAGGGCAGATTTAAACGTGCCGTAGCGCTCAACGATTCAAGCCGTCTGAGTAGTTATAATAACCAAATGGTAAAATGGAGTATCGTTGGAACTGAGCAGTTGGACCTTGGAATTTGCGGTATTATCAGTTCTTCTCCAGGTTCACCCCGTAGGTATTCCACTTGCCGCAGTTCTGACAGCGGCCGGCCCACTGCAAGGTCTTGTGCTCGCAGTTCGAACACACATAGGGCACGATGATCTGCTTCCGGAAACCGAGGGCCTTCTTGAATTCAGAGGCGGCCAGGCCGAGAGAACCCCTGCGCAAATAGATATTCCCGAGCAGCTTGTGAACATCCGGCAGTTCCCTGTCCCCCCAGTCAACGGAGGAAAGGATGTCGAACGCCTCGTCAACCATCTCGAGACGGTAGTAGAGCTTGCCTAAAAAGAACTTGAGCGTAATGTCCTGCGGTTTCCAGTTCACGGCCTGGGTATAGATCTCGATGGCGCTGCTCGGTTCACCCTGTTTGAGGTAGAGATCTTCCAGGCGATGAAGGAACAGGACCGATGATGTTATCTTGTAGGCCTTTTCCCAGAGTTCAGCGGCCTCCTTGATCTTGCCGTCTTCCAGGTAGACCTCTCCGAGCCCCAGGTACGCCGGAACAAAATCCTTATCGAGCTTGATCACGCTGCGAAATATCTTCTTGGCCCGTTCCAGATCGCCGGCCTCAAGCAGGGAGCGGCCGAACTCGTACCGGAAGCCGACAAGCCTGCGGTGCTCCACCTCCTGCTCCGACGGTGTAAGCGGATTGGCAAGCAGCTCACGCTGGGTTTCGTACAGCTCTTCCCAGTGGTTCAGCTTCTGATAAAGGTCCCGCATCTTGATGAGGGCGGTGAGATTTGAGGGGTCTTTTGCGAGTATCTCCTTGTACACCTTGAGACCATCGTCATAACGCTTGGCCTCCTCATAATCGGCTGCAAGGGAAAACAGCACTTCCTGGTTGTCGCCTTCCAGGCTGAGCGCCTTCTGATGGGTGCGTATCGCCTCCTGCGGGTTTTTCTGGCGAAGCTGCGTGATGCCCATCCGGAGGAGGGTATCCACGTGGTTCGGATCGATGGTCAGCACTTTCTGGAAATAGGTGGTCGCCTCGGGGTTCCGTTTTGCGAGCAGCGAGTTGAGTCCCCTGGTATAGAGGTCCTGGATCTTTGACTGCTTTCTCTGTTCGCGCTGGACCCTGAGACCGCCGAGGAACCGCTTGATATCACGGACAAGATAGAAGAACAGGACCGAACCCGCGCCGATGGCGAGGGATATGAGAAAAAAGGTCGACCTGGTTACCTCGAAGGATTTTGAGGGGGTCAGATTTATCGTGATCGCCCCCTGATTGAACTCTACCAGCAGCACCACGAAACCGACCACCAGGACAATAAGAAGAGTGAAGATGTATCTCATCCGCGATCCTTTCTTTTAGTGAACATGCATTCTTCGTTTAGCGGTTTCCTTTAGCTCCGCATTCCGAACTCCTCGCTCCGCGCTCTTTTCTAATAATGATACGTCTTCCCTTTTATGATCGTGAACGCCCGGTACAGTTGCTCCAGGAGCACGAGTCGCGCCATTTCATGAGTAAGGGTCCACCGGGACAGGGCCACCGTTTTATTCGCTTTGGCGGTCACTGTTTCATCGAGACCCATGGCCCCGCCGAGCAGGAAAACAAGCTCTCTGATGCCGGACTCGACGGTACCGTTCAAAAACCCCGCGAACTCGTGCGACGTGAACTCTTCGCCGCGCTCATCCAAAGCGACCACATACGCTCCCGACGGGACTGCCTTGAATATTTTTTCCGCCTCTTTCTTTCTGATCGCGGGGGCGTCCCTCAGGTCCCGGATCTTTTCCTCCCTGAGCTCCCTGATCTCCGCATTGGCATAGGGTTTCAGGTAGCGGAGGTACTTGGCTATTCCCTCCTGAACAAATCGCTCCCTCGTCCTGCCCATGCAAACAATGCTGAGTTTCATGAATGGACCGCCGCCGTCAACGCGCGAATTCGATGGAAGACAAGACTGACTGAAGCTCCTTCAGATCATCGGAAGCGCTATATGTGACGATCAGCGTCAGGGCGTATCCTTTCATGATTGCGGCATAATATTTCTGATAGACGACAACGCTCCCCGCGGACATCGTGGCGTCAAGGACATCAAAGGACAGGCCGCCGATCATTTCCGTCCGGATCGCGTCGGCAAAGGTATATTTTATCTGCGCCTGCTGCAATGCCTTTTTAACATGAAAGAGGTAGTCACTGCCTCGTGTTATGCCGGGCATCCGGCTGACTTTTTCCGCAACTGAGCTGAAACTCGGATTAAAATCCACGGCCGACCCGACCGGAAATTTAAATATCATGAGCAAGGGAACGCTGTTGAGCTCGGAAGCCTCCATGGCCGCCCTCAGGCTGGCGTCCTTGCCGGCCGTCATTTGCTTGCCGCTCTCCAGAATCGCCTTTTTTGCCTCATTATCCTGAACGCTCCAGCCTTGAGGGACGGGTATTTTAACACCCAAATAGCGGTTCGTATAAACCGAACCCTCAACCGCGCCGAAATCAATCTTGCCGGCCGGCTTGCGGTCACAGCCCACAATTGATAATGCGAGCGCCGCAACCATGCCAAGGCACCGCAACCATCGTACCTGTCTCATGCTGCCTCCTTGAGCGAAACTGAGTGATTCTTCCCTGCGCACGCATTTCGCAACCGGCAATAACAAGAACCTATCCGCATAGATGCGCCGTCTGTGACCCGACCTTCAGCGGCAGCGGCACCCTCGGCGCGTCTCCCCAGAGTTTCTCCAGATTATAGTACACCCTGGCCTCTTCGTCGAAGATATGGACAACCACATCACCATAGTCCATCAGCACCCAGCTCGCTTCAGCCTGTCCTTCGATATGGGACACGCGCTCGCCGGTCCTCGCAAGGGTTTCTTCAATCCAGTCGGATACAGCGCCTACCTGCGCAGGATTGCTTCCTGAACAGATCATGAAATAGTCGGCAATAGAGGTCAGTCCCCGAAGATCGAGGATCAGGATGTTGGACGCCTTTTTGTCGTCGGCGGCCTCTGCGGCCAGCAGGGCCGTTTCCCGTGAATTATGCATATAACTTATTTTCAATTATATAGTTTTCGACCGTTTCAGGCAAGTGATATTTAATGGTCCTGGCCTCGTGGGTCCGCTTCCGGATATCGGTGGAGGAGATGTCATAGAAAGGGACCAGCTCAAGGCAGACCCTGATCCCGTCGCCTTCCATCAGCACATGTGTTTCAACTCCCCGGTCGAGGGCATCAATCGCTTTTTTCGCCTGTTTCATAAATCCGATCTTCAACAGGTCTTTAAATTTGTATCCCGGCCGGGAGAGCACGACAAAACAGCACAGCGAGAGAAGTTTTTCCCAGTCTTTCCACGTCTGGATCTCAAGGAACGAGTCAAGCCCGGTAATAAAATAAAATTCAGCGCCGGGATTCGCCGCGCGCAGCGCTTCGATCGTGTCGATAGTATACGACATCCCCTCGCGTTTCACTTCGACATCGGAGATCCTGAAGTGAGGGTTCCCCGCCGTCGCGAGCCGGACCATCTCAAGCCGCTGAACGGCCGGCAGCATACCTTCCTCCTGCTTATGCGGCGGCAGATAAACAGGGATGAACAGAACGCGGTCCAGTTTCAGCCTGTCGCGTATTTCCTCGGCCGCGGCGAGGTGACCGTAGTGAATGGGATTGAACGTCCCTCCAAGAACTCCGATTTTCTGCGCCAAACGTCCTCCAGTACGTATGATGGAAATTTCGGTTACGGTTACGAAGCCCGTTTCGGTGAAGGGCCACGTCAATCGTCAGTGATACGTCACCGCTGCCCGCTGAACGATACGGGCGTCGTCACCGAATGACGTTGCCGTATTATCTTCTTATCTGCCCGCTCCCCAGCACGATGAACTTGGTGGACGTCAGTTCCTCCAGTCCCATGGGACCGCGCGCGTGGATCCGTGTCGTGGATATGCCGATCTCCGCGCCCAGGCCGAACTCGTATCCGTCATTGAGCCGCGTGGAGGCGTTGACAAAGACCGCCGAGGCGTCCACCTCGCGCAGAAACCTCCGGGCATTCAAGTAGTCGTTCGTGACGATGGATTCGGAGTGCTGCGAGCCGTGCGCCGCGATATGTTCCATGGCGTCGTCAATATTGTCCACGACCTTCACGTTCAGGACCAGATCATTATACTCAGTGTCCCAGTCCGCATCCGTCGCCAATTTGACATCAGGGACAAACGTCCTGGTCTTCGCGCATCCCCGGATCTCCACTCCGGCCTTCTTGAACCGGCCGATCATGGCGGGAAGGAACGATGAGGACAGGTCTTTGTGCACGAGCATCGTTTCCATGGCGTTGCAGGTCCCCGGACGCTGGACCTTTGCATTGAAGCAGATCTCGGCGGCCATATCCGGGTCCGCCTTGCAGTCAACATAAACGTGGCATACTCCCTTGTCGTGCTTGATCACCGGGATGGTCGAGTTCTCCGAGACCATGCGGATAAGCCCTTCGCCGCCGCGCGGGATGATCAGGTCGATGAACCGGTTCAATTTGAGCATTTCCATGACACAGGCACGGTCGGGATTCTCAATGAACGATACGGAACCGTCCGGGATGCCCGCCTCTGACCCTGCCTTCGAGAGCACCCCGGCGATCGCCGTGTTCGAATGCACCGCCTCCGAGCCTCCCCGGAGCAGTACGGCATTCCCGGATTTAAGGCAGAGCGCCGCTGAGTCGGCGGTCACGTTCGGCCGGGATTCGTAGATGATGCCGATAAGCCCGATGGGCACGCGCATCCTGCCGACCTCCATGCCGTTCGGCCTGCGCCGCATCCTGAGCACCTCTCCCACGGGATCCGGGAGCGCCGCCACTTCACGCAAACCGTCCGCCATCGCCTTGATACGATCGGCGTTGAGCGTCAGCCGGTCGATCATGGCCTTGGAAAGACCCTTCTTCTCCGCTTCAACAACGTCTTTTTTATTCTCCGCCATGAGGCGGCTTGCCTCTTTTTCGAGACCTACGGCCATCTTAAACAGGGCATTGTTCTTTATCTCGGTCGAAAGGTTCGCAAGCGCCCTTGAGGCAGCTTTGGCCTTTTTCGCTTTATCGGAAACGTATTGCCTGATGTCCATGAAAACCTCACTTTACAATTTCAAATTTTCAATTTTCAATTCTCGTCATAGAATGACGAGATCATCCCGGTGTATTACTTCATCATAGTCCTTATGACCAAGCACAGACTCAATTTGCGAGGTCTTCAGACCTTTGATCTTCTCCACGTCCGATGACGAATATTTCGTCAGTCCCCGCGCAAACTCCTTGCCCGAACAATCGACACAGCTTATGCAGTCTCCCACCTTGAAGCTCCCCTCAACCTTGACGATTCCGCCGGGAAGCAGGCTCCTGCCTTTGCTCAGGAGAGCCTCACGGCCTCCGTCATCCACAACGATGCATCCCCGCGAACAGGCAGTGTACGCGATCCAGTGCTCACGGCTGTGGTTCTTGCGCGCTTTGGGCAGAAACAGCGTCCCGATGTTCGTTCCTTCGAAAAGAGAACGCAAAATGCCCGCCTTTGTCCCGTTCACAATGACCATGGGCACGCCGTAAGCGCCGACTTTCTTCGCGGTCATGACCTTGGAGCGCATGCCGCCGGTGCCTGCATTCGAAACGGCGTCGCCGGCGTTGCGCTCCATCTCAGCCGTGATCTTCTCCACCATTGGAATGAGTTCAGCGGAAGGCCGGAGTTTTGGGTCCGCCGTATACAGTCCGTCGATGTCCGAGAGGATCACGAGGAGGTCGGCATCGGCAAGGTGCACCACCATGCCCGACAGGTTGTCGTTATCGCCGAATTTTATCTCATCCACGGACACGGTATCATTTTCGTTGATAATGGGAACAACGCCGTACTCAAGAAGCGTGTGGATCGTGTTCCGGGCGTTCAGAAATCGGGTCCTGTTCGACAGGTCTTCACGCGTAAGAAGCACCTGGGCGACCTTCTTCCCATGCGCTCCAAAGGTCTTCTCGTAGATCCACATGAGGCCGGACTGGCCGACAGCCGCGGCCGCCTGCTTGAGCGAAAGAGGCATGCCTGCCGTCTTCGTGAGGCCGAGCTTCGCAAGCCCTGCCACGATCGCGCCGGAAGAAACGACGATCACCTCCCGGCCGCCTTCCATGATGGAGGATATTTCCGAGCTGAGCCCCTTGATGCGTGTTTCATCAAGCCCCTGCCCGGAAGAGGTGAGCACAGCGCTTCCGACCTTGATGACGATCCGGCGGGACCTGGCGATTAAAAGTTTCCTGTCTATGGGAATATTCTTCATTTTTTCCGTGATTCTGACGTCAAGCGGTTACGGCCACGATGCCCGTTTCGTCGTTCGGTTGCGTAGTTCGTCTTTAAAGACGTCAACGTCACCTTTTCACACGATACGGGCTTCGTAACCTTCTCATCATCCTACCTTCTCACCTTCCACCCTTTTTCCCTTCCTCCACCTTGTCCGCCAGAAAGCTGATGAGCTGATCCAGCCCCTCGCCGGTCACGGAGGAGATGCCGAAGAGCTCAATTCCAGCCTTGCGGCAATGCTTCTCCAGCTTTTCAAGGTTCTCCCGGATCGCGGCGTCGATCTTGGTGGCAGCCACGGCCATGTACTTCTTCGTGAGCTCCTTGCTGTAGAGCTTGAGCTCCTTGCTGATCTTCTTGAAATTATCGACCGGGTCGCCGGGGACCATGCCCGACACATCCACCAGGTGGAGCAGAATGGACGTCCTCTCTATATGTCTGAGGAACTCAAAGCCCAGGCCAACCCCCTTATGGGCGTCCTCGATCAGGCCGGGGATGTCAGCCACGACAAAACTTTTTCGCCCCTCGGGTTTCACCACGCCGAGCACCGGGGTAAGCGTGGTAAAGGGATAGTCGGCGATCTTCGGTTTTGCGGCCGAGATGCGCGAAATGAGCGTGGACTTTCCGGCGTTCGGAAATCCTACAAGCCCCACGTCGGCCAGAAGCTTCAGCTCGAGAAACAGCGTGAACTCCTCACCCGGCTCTCCGGGCTGGGCATACCGCGGCGCCTGGCGCGTGGCGGTTTTGAAAAAAGCGTTGCCCTTGCCTCCGCGGCCGCCCCTGGCAAGGATGAACTCCATGCCGTCAGAGTCCAGATCGACGACCACTTCCCTGGGCTCGGCGTCATAAACGATCGTTCCCACGGGCACGCGGATAATGATATTCTCCGCGTCAGCGCCGCTCTGCTCCTTGCCACGGCCCTGCTCTCCGTCCCTGGCAAAATAATTCTGCTGGTATTTAAGGTCGATGAGCGTGCCGAGCTGTTTGTCGGCCCTGATGATAACGTCGGCGCCCTTGCCGCCATTGCCGCCGGAAGGCCCTCCGCGCGGCACATACGCCTCACGCCGGAAGGCGACGCTCCCCGGGCCGCCGTGGCCTGCCTTGACGTATATTTTTACCCTGTCTATGAAATTTGACATTATTTGCTTAAGCCCATGAGAAATATACAGATAACAGAGGGAAAATGCAAGATGGAAAAAGAACGGTAAAACTGTTCAGGCTGACAGTATTCTTGCCGATCATTCTGTATTCCGCCCCGCTCTTGCTGCAGGGCGGCGATTACACCTTGCGTGATAACACAAAAGGCGGCACAGATATCAATCTATGCCGCCTTCTCGGAAACCGCGTTAAAATATCCGCTTACGAAGCAGTCGCGTACACGCTCACCTGCTTGCGGGTCTTGTCGTATCGTTCGAACTTCACCACTCCGTTGATCTTGGCAAAGAGCGTATCATCGCTGCCCTTGCCTACGTTCGTCCCCGGGTGGATCCTGGTCCCGCGCTGCCTGATGATGATCGTTCCCGCATGCACGACCTCGCCGTCGTACCGCTTTACGCCGAGGCGCTGTGAGTTGCTGTCTCTGCCGTTCCTTGAACTGCCGACGCCTTTTTTATGTGCCATTGCTTATCCTCCAAAATATTTTTCAGCCACAAAGGAATGAAGGCTCAAAGTAATGCTCAAACAATAAATGCATTAACTTCGTGTCTTTGTGTCTTAGTGGCAAATTCTTTAGGTGTTACGCTTTAATATCTTTTATCCTGATCGCCGTAAAATTCTGGCGATGGCCGATGGTCTTACGATATCCTTTGCGTCTCCGGTGCTTGAAAATGAGGATCTTTTCGCCCCTGCCCTCGCCCACGACTTCCGCCGTGACCGTGGCGGACGCCAGGATCGGCGTTCCTATGCTTATCTTGTCGCCGTCGGCAACGAGATGCACGTCTTTTATCTCGATCGTATCGCCTGCTTCAGCGGTAAGACACTCCACTCTGACAACATCTCCGGCAGAAACCTTGTACTGTTTTCCTCCGGTCTTAATAACTGCGTACATGCCTATTGCCTCCTTAAAACGCTCCTGTGTGCTTTTGAGAGCGTTTAAATTACCATTTAACCCGTGAACTTGTCAAGGAAAAAATAAAATAAGTTGTCTTTCCGGGCCAGGCGAAACCTTGTCCCGGCATAGCTGGAAAACTGCCTGAGCGGATCGGGGTCGCGACGGGCTGCTCACTCGCAAAGACTTCGCTGAATCGCCGTGCTTCCTTCATTTTCCAATCATCCCCACCCATCGAATTTATCGTTTACTCCGTTAAAGAACTTGCTTCTCTAACGGAGTTAACTGTTCTCCATGCCTCCGCACTCTTAGAAAACTTTTCTCAATAAGGTTGATTTCTCCTCTCAACAGATACGCATATATAAATATATTAGAAACTATGTCAATGATACTTTGTACGCATGTTACTTTTTGTCTTTGCATTGACAAGATCCGATCTTTGTTCTAAAGTTTACAAAAATATATTGAGACTGAGAAATGCAGTTAAGAAAGCAACACCTAAACAACCCTGCCATCAGGAGACTGCTCGAAGGGTTCATTTCAGCGTTCCGGGAGAATGAAAAAATCATGAGAAGAATATTCCTGATTATGGCGGTCTTCGCCTCAGTCTGCATCACCACCATGGCCGTGGCCAAAACTGCTGAAGAGAACCGGTTGGAAAAGGTCGCTGCGCTCCTGAACCACAGCGTACGGCAATCCCAGGGTGAGCACGCAATAGTGCAACTGCTCAAAAAGGAATTTAACGTGGATCAAACCATGATCAACTACCTGCAAATGAAAAAGATGGGATATGGAGAAATTGCCGTCATCCTCTCACTCGCGCAGCAGATGCCGGACAGGATAGCTGAGATCACCGTAGATCGAATTTTGTCCATGCGGCAGGGTCCGCCCACAGCAGGATGGGGAACGATATCGGACAGGCTTGGATTGAAATTAGGGGTGATCGTAAGCCAGATCGCGGGGATACAAAGAGAAGTCAGCGAGGACATCAAAAAAGCGCAATATAAAGAATATGAAACGGGAAGAGAAGGAACAGACGAACGATACACGGGAGGCTGGGCGAGAAAAGACTTCTGAATACAGTCATCCCCTTCCCCTGAATTATCTTCCGGAATGTATTTACAATCTCCTTTCGTTTGTTTATAATCCCAGCCATGATGAATGGACGGCCCTTTTATCGGATCAACAGAAAGATCGCTGTTTATCTTCTTTTATTTCTTCTTTATCCTGCCCTTTCCTTTGCGACACCAGAATACGCACAGCAGACAGAACTTGAATGTAAACACTGCCACGTTCAACCGACCGGAGGCCATGCTCTTACTCAATCGGGAGTGAAGTTTCTCGAAGACCTGAAGTCCAAAGGTCTCTACAAGCCGCCGTCAGTCACGCGTCAGTTTCTCCATCTTATCATGGGCTATCTGCACATCATGACGGGTATTCTCTGGTTCGGGACTATCATGTACGTCCATATCCTTTTGAAGCCTGCGTACGCCTCAAAGGGCCTCCCGAGGGGCGAACTCAGGCTCGGCTGGCTTTCGATGGTCCTGATCCTGATTTCCGGCGTCTATCTTACCATCGAGAGGGTCCCGTCATGGGAGACATTCATCTCCACGAGATTTGGGATACTCCTGAGCATCAAGATAATCCTTTTCCTTGTCATGCTATCAAGCGCGGTCATCGTCACGCGCTATATCGGCCCAAGACTGAGAAAACAACAATCTCTCACATCTTCGCTGGACTCAGGCCTATGCACCCCGGACGGCCTTTGCCAGTTCGACGGCAAGGACGACCGGCCCGCGTATATTGCCTATAAAGGGATCATCTACGACGTGGCTAACAGCAAACTCTGGAAGAGCGGCATGCATATGATGAAGCACGCTGCAGGCAATGACCTCACGGATATGCTCAGGAACGCCCCTCACGGAGAGGACAAGGTCCTCGCCCTGCCCCAGGTCGGAAGGCTGATCGCTTCAGCGGAAAAGTTCATACGGCCGTTCCATGAACGGCTCTTCTACTTCTTTGCCTACATGAACCTTGTTCTTGTCTTTCTCATCGTCTTCGTCATCGCCCTGTGGCGATGGTGGTAAGGGAAAATGAAGACTCGAAGGTGGGAAGATGAGAAGTCAGCATGCTTTCTCAACCTCTCACCTTCTTACCTTCTCAACTTCTGTCTTTTCATAAAGGAGGCTCCCATGGAACTGCTCGACCTCAAGAAATTGATAAAGTTTAATCCCGATAAAATTTCGCGGGAGATGCTCTCGGACAAGCCCGAGATGCGCATAGCGCTCATGTGCCTGAACCCCGGGCAGAAGCTCGATCCCCACAAGGCGCCGCTGCGTCTTTTGATGTATTGCGTCGAAGGCAGGGGCACGTTCACTGTCGGGGAAGAGCGTATTGAAGCGGATGAAAAGACCTGCATCCTCTGCGAACCGATGGTGCCGCACGGCTTTGCCGCCGACAAAGGCGAGAAACTGGTGGTCATGGCGATCGTGACGCCCGTGGAATAAATCGGTGTTCCTCCGATTTTCTATGCTATCATTACTCTGAATGCAGTAGTAGAGCATAGCCCTGCTTTAAAAATAATACTTTAATATACATTCAAGGAGGCAACCATGAGCAAAAAAGTGTTCTTACTGTTTGTTACAGTGCTTATGCTTTTTCTTGCAGCAGGTTTCATCTCTTCATCTGCCGAGGCGCAGAAGGCGTCTGCTGAAAAATCCGTTACTGTCGGGACATGTTACGCCTGCCACAACGTCATCCAGCAGCTCCACACCATGGGAAAGCACAGGTCAGTAAACTGCGCCAACTGCCACAAGGGCCTTGACAGACATCTTAAAGGCCCGGGCCCTGACACAAGGCCGGTGACGGACACGTCCTGGGAGGCGTGCGGCAAGTGCCATAAGGACCAGTTCGACAGCTTCATGAAGGTGGCGAAGCACAGGCCGGCCAGGGATGAAAAGTCCCAGCTCACAAACAGGGCGCCGAACCCCTTCTGGGACAAGCTGATGGCCGGACACGGCTTCACCAAGGAGCACGGCCTGACCCGAAGCCACATCCATATGCTTTTGGACCAGTTCGCTGTTGATCGCGCTTTCGGCGGCAGGTTCCAGCCGAAGAACGGCTGGCTGTATGTTAACGAAAAAGGCAAGGTATGGGACATTCTGACCGACACGCATCATGAAACCAAGGAGCACAAGGTATTCAACCCCCAGACCGCCGCGGCCGCGAACCCCGTCTGCCTCCAGTGCAAGACCCAGGATCAGATACTGAAGTGGGCATACCTGGGCGATAAGGTTGAAGGGAAAACGACCTGGGACCGCACCTCGAACGTCGTGGAGGCGGCCAAGGACGTGAACCACGGACTAAACTGCTACATCTGCCATGACCCGCATGCGGCCAAGCCCCGCATCGTGCGCGACGGCCTTATCCAGGCCCTCACCCGGCCGGAGAAGGACACGCTCTGGCACAAGGACGCGAAGCACGCCAATTTCAAGGTCATCGACATGGGGACGCGCGGGTTCATTCGCAAGATCGCCATCCTCGAAAAATATGACACCAAGCTCCAGTGCGGCCAGTGCCATGTTGAGTATAACTGTAACCCCGGCACGAACCCGAAGACCGGCGAAGCGGTAAAGATGACCGATGCCAGGACGAACCATTTTCCTTTTAAAGACGTGTTCGGCCTTTATGACCATTACGTGAACCAGATCAACTTCCTCGACTTCAAACATGCGATCACCGGCGGCCTCCTCTGGAAGGCCCAGCATCCCGAAGCCGAAGCCTTCTATAACTCGAAGCACGCCAAGGCCGGCGCGGGCTGCGATTCCTGCCATACGCCGAAGCTGAAGAACAAGCAGGGCAAGGTGTTTACTTCTCACTTTGCCGTAACCCCGAGGGCACAGATCAGGGAAACCTGCCTCACGGCAAGGTGCCACCCGAAATGGACCGAGCAGGATGCAATCTACTCGATCGATTCGATAAAGGCCCACATCAAAGGCAAGATGCGCAAAGCCGAGTTCCGCATGTCCGTGCTGATCGACAAGATCGTCGCCGCCAGGGCCGCGGGTGTGGATCCCGAGGTCATCAAGAAGGCCCAGGACCAGCACTTGAAAGCCCACTTTCTCTGGGAGTTCTGGACCGCTGAAAATTCCGACGGGTTCCACAATCCCGACACGGCAAAGGAAGCGCTCATGAAATCGGCCCAGGAAGCCTTTGACGGCATCAAGCTCATCGACGATGCCATGGCGCCGAAGACGGCAGCGGCTCCGGCAACGAAGTAGCAGGCAAACCATACTCACGAGGCGGGGGCTCCCTCCGCCTCGCAATTTTTTTTATATTCACCACATCTGAACCCGGAAGGACGATACACCAATGAAAAAACCCTTTTATCCGCAGATTTCTCAGATGGACCCAGATTTTAAAAACATTAATCAGGTTTGTTTTAATCTGTGAAATCTGCGTCGCTTAGAAGCGCCTACTTTTGGATTCTGCGGATAATACAAGGAGCAGGCCCGGATGGGCACCGCCGTCATCGTGAAGAAGGAGTGCCTGGCCTGGCAGGAAACCTTGTTCAGATTCTGAGCGCACTGACAATGGCGAAAAGCCGGTGGTCATGCAGTCGTGACGCCGGCGGATTTATGACATGCATCATGCCGTAACGCATGATGCCGGTTCACGGCAGCGTTGCCGCCGCAGTCACGGAACGACTCACCCGGGGGGGTCGCAATTGCGTTCGGACGGAAGGATCAGGCGCACGGCCCGTTCAAAGAAAAAGTAGTCCCATGCCCAGTCAATGAGCACAAAGAGACGGTTGCGGAAGCCGATCAAATTGGTTATATGCACGAACAACCAGATGAGCCATGCCGGAAAACCGGTAAAAGGCCGGCCAAAGAGAAAAGCCGCTCCCCCATTGCGTCCGATGGTCACCATGATGCCGCGCTCCCGATAGAGGAACGGCGCCGGATCACGGCCGGCGATCTGTTCCGCGATGTTCTTCGCGGCAGCTTCTCCCTGCTGGATGGCAACAGGCGCGATCATCGGCAGAGCGCGGCCGTTCTGTTCACAATAAGCCAGATCCCCGACAACGTACACGTTCGGATGGCCCGGTGACTGAAGGGTCGGCAGTACGGCGACCCTGCCCCCTGCCGCCTGCGGCAAGCCCCACGACCGGATTGCAGGGTCAGCGCGCACACCGCTCGTCCACACCACCGTCTCGGTGCGAATGACGGACCCGTCGCTGAAATCCACAGCCGCAGCCGATACCCTGCTGACCGCCGCTCCCAGCCTCACCTCAACCCCCATCCTGCGCAGCCGTTCAAGAGCATAGGTCCTGAGCTGTTCAGGAAGCTCCGGCAGAATGCTGTCCTTTGCCTCCACGAGCACCACCCGCGCCTCGCTGAAATCAATCCCCGGGTAGTCCTTTTTCAGGGGGCCCCGGATGAGTTCCGACAGGGCGCCCGCAAATTCCAGCCCCGTGGGTCCGCCGCCTACAATGGTGAACGTCAATTCCTGCCGCCTCCTGGCCGCATCGGGCTCCATGAACGCCCGCTCAAAACAGCAGAGGATATGGTTCCGCAAGCTGATCCCGTCCTCCATGGTCTTCAGTGGGAACGCATATTCTTCAGCGCCGGGGACCCCGAAAAAATTCGACACGCTCCCTATGGCCAGCACCAGATAATCATAGGGGATCTCAATTCCGCCGGCCTTGAGGCTCCTGCCTGCAAGGTTGACCTGTTCCACCTCTGCCATGATGAAGCGGACTCCGGGCAGTTTCCGCACGATGCTCCTCACCGGGTAAACGATTTCCTCCGGCTCCACCTCTGCGGCAGCGATCTGGTACAGGATCGGGAAGAAGGTATGATAGTTGTTCTTGTCGATCAGGATAACATCAACAGGGAAGCGGGCAAGTCTTCGGGCGGCCCACAGTCCGCCGAAGCCTGCTCCCACGATCACTATCCGCGGTCGGTGTTTGGACGCCTTTATCTGCATAGGGCCTTCATCATCCGAGTGAGGCTTGCGAATTTAGAGATGCTCATTTTAAAACCAGTATTCCGGGTACTTTCTGTTTTTCGACAAATTGTTCACGATCAGGGCGACAAGAAGCAGAATGACGGCTCCAGCACCTGCCGGAATGATAGCATAAAGAAAGCCGAGATTATGGATATTGGGCCCGCCGATGACGGCGATGAGCGCGGTTGCTCCTCCCGGCGGATGGAGGGTCTTGGTGGCGAGCATCGCCACGATTGCGAAAGACACGGCCAGTGACGCCGCAAGCCAGATCGTTTCACCGAACAGCTGGCAGCATGCCACGCCCACGAGGCCGGAGATGAGATGGCCGCCGATCAGATTACGGGGCTGAGCGAGGGGACTTTTGATCGCGCCATAGACAAGGACTGCCGAAGCCCCGAACGAACCGATGATCATCGTCAAGTCCCGGGGTTCGAAGTATTTCGCCGAAAGATACCCGCACAGCCCGATGCCGAGCACCGCTCCCAGCCAGGACCAGAACAGTTCCCCGACGCCTACCCCGGGCGGACTCATTGCCCCGCCTTTCATTTTTGCAAAATAATCGCGCATAATATTCCGCTTCTCTCCCAACTCCTCCCGCCTTCCGCCTCACGGGTTCATCGTGTATCATGCATCGTGCATCGGTTTTATTCGCCTTACGCCTTACGCTCTTTCCCCATCATCCTCACAATGTCCTCCCGGGAAATGATGCCCGCAAGTTTCCCCTCGGCGTCCACCACCGGCAGCCTTTTGATCCGCCGTTCATCGAGGACAGCCGCGACTTCTCTGATGTCCGTGTCCGGCCCGGTGGTGATGGCCGGAGCGCTCATGATATCCCCCACGGTATTTCCCTCTTTGCGGACGGGGAGAGGCTCGCCGAGGACATGGCGTAAAATGTCTTTGAACGTATGTCCCCTTTTCACGCCTGCGAGAGACAGGATGTCAGCTTCGGAAATCACCCCGATGACCTTGTTCGCCTCATCCACGACCGGCATTCCGCTGATCCGCAGCCCTGAAAGGCGCCGCGCGGCTTCCTGAAGGTCAGTGTCCCGTTTTACCTTAACCACGTCTTTTGTCATGATATCCCTTACCAGGACCGTCTCGCCGAGACGTCTGCGGGCATGCTTAAGCGCAATGGCGTATATCTTTCTGAGGTCCTCCTCGGTGATGTCCACGTAGGTCTTGAGTTCCTTGAGCGCCTCGCGCAGGTCCTGATCACTCAGTTCGGGCGTTGTGTCCGCATGGTTTTTGTCCATGTTGTCGTGTCCTCATGATTTTTTGGCATCTTGCCCCGCTGCCGCGCCCTCACCCCGCCCTCTCCCCGTCGGGGGAGAGGGCAAAAAGAGGAGCGAACCTTGTCATTTTGCAACTACTCATGTATTACGTTATTTATTTTTTGCTCGCGCCGGCCTCAAGGTGAAGAGGTCCGTGACCGTTACCAGGAGACCGGCGAAAAAGATTACGCCCAGGACCATGGTCACCCGCATCCAGAGCTGCATGTACGACTGGGCCGTCATATAGCCCATGCCGAGCACGCGCTCCAGGTAGGACTGCAGCACGCCGGCGATGCCGAACGTGACGGCCATAAGCGTCATTGAGCCGGACATGATCCAGAATCCGATCTTTCCGCGCGTAGGGTCATAGACGTCGATGCCCTTGAGCTTCGGCATGGCGTAGTAGAACACCAGCAGGTTCAGGAGCGCGTATGCGCCGAAGAACGCGAGATGGCCATGCGAGACCGTGACCTGGGAACCGTGGGTGTAGTAATTGATCTGCGGCAGGGTGTGCATGAATCCCAGGACGCCTGCGCCGATCATATGAAGCACGGCGCAGCCGATCGCGATGGTCCAGGTGAGCGGGTTCCTGATCTCCAGTTTGCGCTCCTTTACATGGTTCATGGTGTCGATGAGCATGAGCAGGATCGGAAGAGGTTCCAGGGCGGAGAAGATGCCGCCGAACCAGAGCCAGTACCTGGGCGCGCCGATCCAGTAATAATGGTGTCCCGTACCCACGATGCCGGTGAACAGGAAAAGCCCCAGCTCGACGTAGAGCCACTTCTCGACCACCTTCCGGTCCACACCGGTGAGCTTGATCAGGATAAAGGCAAGGATCGCGGCCGTGACGAGCTCCCAGGCGCCCTCCACCCAGAGGTGGATGACCCACCACCAGTAGTACCAGTCAATGACCTCGTTCTTGTAGAAGGGAATGCCGAAAAGATACAGAAGCGCGAGAAAAACAAGCCCGCCGAGAAGCGTGCCCTGGATCGCGGTCCAGCGTCGCGCCTTGATCATGGTCATTGCAATGTTGAACAGGAACACAAGCGCGCCGATGACCACAACGATGTCCAGGGGGCGGGGTATTTCCAGAAGAGGCCGTCCCTGGGTCCAGCCGAAGAAGAAACCCACGAGGGCGACCACGCCTGTGACAACCAGCGTAATGAGCTGAAACCAGGCGAGGGCAGGCGAGTATATCTCGGATTTGGTCTCCTCAGGCACGATGTAATACGTCCCGCCCATGAACCCCAGAAGCATCCAGAGCACGAGGAGGTTGGTGTGCATGGCCCGCGCCGTGGCAAAGGAAAACGTGTCCACGACCCCCTGGGACACGGTGAAGCTGTAGTTGAACGCCAGCCAGAGTCCGAGAACCACCTGCAGAACGAACAGAAGCAGGGCTATCTTAAAATACCAGTTTGCTATCTTCTGTGAACGGTATGCCATGTGCGCCTCCTATTGCAGGTTCGCCAGGAACCTGGCGACCGCTTCCGTTTCTTTCTGTGAAAGTTCCTTCTGCGGCGGCATGAGCGCCTTCGGGTTCACAGCCTTGGGATCGATGATGTAATGCTCGATCTTTTCCATCGAGAGCTTCCTGCCGATGGCATCGAGCGCGGGACCGAAGGAACCTCCCTTGCCGTGGAGCGAATGGCAGTTCATGCAACCCCTGCGCTGGAAGACCGCGGCGCCGGGCGAGAGACCCGCGGAGGCAACCATCACCTCCTCACCGCGGGTGAGGCGCCTGGAACTGTCCTGGGGCGGCCAGTCGTTGTTGTCTATCTCGCCCACCCAGGTGAAGAAGGCGACCAGCTTGTCGATCTCGCCTTTCGTGAGTCCCTGATTGGGCATCTTGCGCGATGACGAGGCAAAGGCCTTTTCCGGGCTCGTCACCCGGTACCGGATGCCCTCTTCCCCGACGCGCTTGACCACCTTGGTGAGATCAGGGGCATAGTATCCGCCGAACCCCAGGATCGTGTGGCAGTCATTGCAGTTGTACTTCTCAAAGACCCGCTTCCCCGCGACCACCTCCGGGGACAGCTTGTCCGCGTTCGACAATACCTCGACCTGACGGTGAGTGTCCCAGGTGAGCCACAGGAACAGCAGCGCCGACGAGATGGTCCCGATCATAAAGATCCAAAAAGCGACTTTTTTTGACATCCCGCACCTCCTCTCTGATTTTTCCATCATGCAGGGCATGACGGACCCTACCGTGACGAAACGATTATAGTCAACACCGAACAGACGGTGATATGATGCATATCATTCATATTGACAGATGTTTCTTTACTCCATAAGAAAAAACCCCTGTAATCGTAAGTGAACTTGCTTCTCTAACGGAGCTTACTATCTTTACGGGCGGATATTGCTATCGCTTTTTCTCTTCTGCTTTGGACACGAGCCAGTATACGAACCCGATGACCAGTATGGCCGATATGAGATAGTAGACCACGGTGGGGCTTTCATGCTTCAGGGTCGCGATCATGGTCTCCCTGATGATCGTAACAAGGGCCACGCCGATGAACACGCTGATATAAAACTTGCCGCCCTTGAGGTGGGCTATCTCGGTGTTCAAAAGTTCAATGATAACCCACAGCATCAGGATGGAGCCAAGCGCGGAGATGATCCCCTGGGCAAGGTCGCCTGAAAGCAGCCGCCCAACGTCGATAATGAACAACCAGACCACGCCGAACGTAAGGCCGATCAGGGCGAGAATGAGAACAAGGTTCATGGCCTGGGAAAATCTCTCGGAGAAATCAATGAGGGCGCTCTTGACCTTGTAGACCGGTGAAAAGCTCTTTACTTCTTCTTCTATATAGGAAGAAGTGATGACATCGAGGTTGATATCGAGTATCTTGTCGAGGGCGATGATCTTTTTTGACAGCTCTTCCTTCGACTCCTCGGTCCGCTGAAGGATATCGATGCTTGCATTTCTCACGATGTTGACCGCCCTGTTCATGTAGTGGGCATCCACGCTGTATTTGACGTGAACGGAACCGATCCTGATAAGGTTCTCATAGTAGTGATTGTCGTAGTTGCCCGAGAACAGGTCGAGGAACCACTTCTTCTGCGCCGTAAAAACATGCGTCTGCCTCGTTTCATCGGTGAAGAATTTCGCCGCCCCCTTCGTTCCCATTATCCACAGGCTGAGCGTGCTCATCACATCATCCACGTGCTCTTCCATGAGCGGCCGCATCTCAATAAGCCGCTGTTCGTACTCAGCCGTAAACCGGTAGTCATGCTTTATCTCTTTAAAGGGTCTCATGGGGCGGCCTCCGGCGCAATCAATAAGATATGGACCCAGCCCCGCCGAAGGCGGGGTTGCCTTGGTCCAAAACGTTCGTGCGGTCTCACGGTTGTGAGGTCTCCGTATCGAGCACCTCTCTCACTTTTCTGATCAGATCGTTCGTCGAGATCGGCTTTGATAATAAATTTATCCCTTCTTCGAGTATCCCCTTTTTATGAAGAATATCCGCGGCATAACCGCTCGTAAAAATGACCTTGACGTCCGGTCGGATTTTTCTTATCTCTTCGTACGCCTCTTTACCGTTTTTCTTCGGCATTAACACGTCGAGAACGACAAGATGAACTTTGTCCTTATTCTCAAGAAACTTCCGGACCGCATCCTCTCCGTCTCGCGCCTCTATGACCGTATAGCCGAAATGCTCAAGCACTTCTCTCGCAAGCTTTCTCACCACGTCATCGTCTTCGGCAATAAACACGGTCTCCGCCCCGCCGGCTGCCGGAAGAGGAGCTGCTGATTCCATCGCTTTCACCTCGGATTTTATTATCGGCAGATAGATCTTGAATGTCGTTCCTTTTCCCTGTTCGCTATAGACATTGATATATCCGCTGTGCTGCTTGATGATACCGTATGCGATCGAGAGGCCGAGGCCGGTCCCCTTGCCCACTTCTTTGGTGGTAAAAAAAGGCTCAAATATTTTCTCTTTCGTCCTTGCATCCATGCCGATACCGGTATCCGAAACCGACGTCATCGCATAGATGCCGGGTTTACCGTACGGATGCGCCTTAACGAATGATTCGTCACACTCCACCAGGCGCGTCTCTATCATCAGAAAGCCCCCGTGGGGCATGGCGTCTCTCGCATTGGTGCAGAGGTTGATCAATACTTGCTCTATCTGGCCGCTGTCCGCCATGAGGGACAAAGCGCCGCCGCCGCACAGCATTGTCTTAAGCTCGATATCTTCGCCGATGAGCCGCACCAGGAGTTTTTCCACCCGGGCGATGATCTCATTGAGATCAACGGGCCTCAGATTGATGATCTGCTTCCTGCTGAACGCAAGGATGCTGTGGGTGAGGTTCGCGGCCCTCTGGGATGAAGCGATGATCTGGTCGACAGATGATCGCAACGGGTCGTCCTTGTCAATTTTCAACTGCAGGAGGCTTCCATAGCCTATTATTGCTGAAAGAATGTTATTGAAGTCGTGGGCAATGCCTCCCGCAAGCTGGCCCACGGCCTCCATCTTCTGCGCATGGCGGAGCTGGTTCTCGAGATGCTTGCGTTCCGTGATGTCGGTTACCATGCCGTCGTAGGCAACAAGACGCCCGTGTTCATCATAGTGCGGGACCGGCGTGTTCTTCACCCAGCGGATAGATCCGTCTTTATGAATGATCCTGTGCTCAATAGATTGGGGGGCTGCCCCGGAAAGTATCTTCTCGTTTTCTTCTGCCGCCGAACGACGGTCCTCCTCGTGGATCATTCGATACCACAGGTATGGATCAGCCTCGTATTCCGCTGACGTATAACCTGTTACAGCGACACAGCCTGGGCCGTGCTCTGTTTCCTTC
>Ga0209641_10000793_pt1 | contig 29090 bp, 26 predicted proteins | sample RifCSP16_1_FD_184022 | JGI IMG/M metagenome (GOLD analysis project Ga0209641, IMG submission 184022) | Soil microbial communities from Rifle, Colorado - Rifle CSP2_sed 16_1 (SPAdes) (version 2) | ecosystem: Environmental > Terrestrial > Deep subsurface > Rock core/Sediment | place: Rifle... | reverse complement strand
AGGCTCGTCCGCCTCGAGACATCCGTCTGAGAAGAGGCACGAGGTGTGACGGGAGTAACACGCCCCACTTCACCATCGCCGAGTTGTCTCTTCAGATCTTCATCGCCTCGATCGTCTCGCGCACGTGGCTGGCGGAAATCGCCAGGGCGTCTTTCTCAACGCTATCGAGGTCATACTTGATGATCTTCTCCAATCCCTTGCGCCCCAACTGAACGGGAACCCCGAAGAAGATCCCCTTCAGCCCGTATTCCCCTTCGAGATACGCCGAAGCAGGAACTACCAGGTGCCGATCGCGCAGGATCGCTTCAACCATCTGAGTCAGAGCCACTGCTGGAGCGTAATACGCGCTGCCCGTTTTGAGCAGCCCGACGATCTCGCCGCCCCCCTTCCGAGTGCGATCGACGATCGCCGCCAACCGTTCAGGCGAGAGCATGTCTACCAGTGGAACGCCGGCGACGTTTGAATGCCGGGTCAGCGGGACCATGTCGTCGCCGTGCCCCCCCAGTACGTAACAGTGAACGTTTTGGACGCTCACATTGAGCTCAGCCGCAACAAAGCTACGCATCCGAGCCGAGTCGAGGATCCCGGCCTGGCCTACGACACGTTCGCGCGGCAGGCCCCCGACTTTCATCGCCAGGTAGCTCATGGCGTCGAGCGGATTGGTCAGGATGACGAAGATCGCATTGGGGGAATTCTCGAGGCAGGCTTCGACTGCATCGCGTACGATCTTGGTGTTCGCTGCCAGGAGATCATCTCGGCTCATGCCCGGCTTGCGCGCCAGACCGGCGGTGACGACCACGATGTCCGAGCCCGCCGTGCCGGCGTAGTCATTCGTGCCGGTGACCATGACATCCGAGCCAATGACCGGCATGGCCTGCGCCAGGTCGAGCGCTTTGCCCTGCGGCATCCCTTCGATGACGTCGACCAGCACCAGGTCGGCCAGCTCACGCTCAGCCAGCCAATGCGCGGTCGTCGCTCCCGTCTGACCCGCTCCGATGATCGTGACCTTGGGCATCCATGTTCTCCTGAGTGGACTCTTGCCGACCCTGGACGGACTTCTCCGTGTGCGCGGGGCGGCGCGGGAAGTCGGATTCGATCCTGACGGCGGCTCAGCTCCGTCTGCGCAGGGGGGCGCTCAACACTCTGATCCCCTTGCCGGCCACGACTTTCCCGATCTCCCAGACGTCGACATCTTCAGCCGGGGCCTGCCGGAGGAACTCGGCCGCGGCCTCGGGTGCGGCCGAGAGCAACAATCCGCCGGAAGTCTGCGCGTCGAAGAGGAGCATGCGGTCCTCGTCGTCGATGGCCGGATCAAAGGCCACACCCGCGGAGAAGTAATCCCGGTTGTCTACCGTCCCGCCGGGGAAGCAGCCGAGATCTGCATATTTGCGAGCACCGCGCATGAACGGCACTGTAGGGAAGTCGATCTCCAATCCGACGCCGGAGGTCTGCGCCAGCTCGCTGGCATGACCGAGGAGGCTGAACCCGGTCACATCCGTCGCGGCCCGTACTCCCACGCTCACGGCAAGTTTGGCCGCAGACCTGTTCAGACGCTTCATCCAATCGACCGCCTCCGCCACGTCATCCGGCAACGCAAGCTGGCGCTTCAGGGCCGTCGTTGTCACGCCTGTCCCAAGCGGTTTTGTGAGCAGCAGAATGTCCCCCGGCATCGCCGCCGATTTGGTCATCAGTTGATCTGGCGCGCACAGTCCAAGTGCCACGAGTCCGTATTTCGGCTCGTCGTCACGGATCGTGTGGCCGCCGGCAATGACGGCCCCGGCCTCACGCACCTTCTCCGCACCTCCGCGTAGGATCTCACCGACCAACTCTGGAGGCAGTTCTGGAGGGACGGCGGCGATGTTCAGGGCCAGTAACGGGGTGGCCCCCATCGCGTACAGGTCCGACAAGGCATTGGCCGCGGCAATCGCCCCGTAGTCGTAGGCGTCGTCGACCACGGGGGTGAAGAAATCTGTCGTGGCGACCAGCAGGCGCGTCTCATCCAGCCGCCAGACGGCGGCATCATCCGCGGGGCCAAGCCCGACCAACAGATCGGGATAGTCCTCCAACGGAAAGATGTCCTGGAGTGGGCGCAGAACCTGCGCCAGCGCTTCGGCGCTTAGCTTGGACGCTCAACCAGCACACGACGAGAGGCTTGTCAGACGGATTTGACGGCCTGTCGTCGCGCGCGGCTGCTCGTCCTTCGCTGTTGGAGATGGCTGCATCATCAGTACTCCAGCCGAGGATTGTAGGCGCTCGCCGAGAGGGTGTCAACGCCGGAGGGCTTCAATGGCTGAGGTGGAGACAGCGGGGCCTGCCCCTCGGCGCGAAGCAGGGCTACCACATCCGGCAGCCCCGCGCTCACGAGCAGTTGTGCACTCAAACGCCCGGGACCGAGACCCCGCCCGGGGGAGGCTTATGACTCGGGGAGCATCCCGTACCCGAGGGCGAGACCCATTCCGCTCCCGACGACGGCCATCACCGCCACCCACAACAAGTAGTTGTCCGCCAGCGCGCCGAGCAGCACCCCGACCACCGCGCCGACGAACGCCATCACGATGATGAACACAGCAACCGTCTTGAAACCACGAAGCATGGCGTCCTCCTTCGGGAATATCGACATTCTAGATGGAGAATGGAGCTTCGTCAACGGTCGGGAAGCGGCGGTTTGACACAAAGAGAGGATGTTGGGGGTCAATCAGGTGCGGGTGGGAGCGGTTGGCCTTTGAGAGGTCCCCAGGTGCCCCTACAAGGGTATGTGGGCACTCTGGCCTACGACGACTTTGACCATTCCTGGCCGAGGGGACGATGTCAAGACCTTGTCTCCTTCACAAGCCAGTGATGGGCTGGAGCAGCCCGGGAAGCTCCCGAAGCGCCATGCCCAGGCGAGTGCCGTGCCAGGTGAGCAGGCTGCCATCGACGAGATAGACGCGGTTGTTCAAGACCGCCGGCGTCGAGCCAAGGACGGTCCTGACTCGCTCGACCTCGCGCTCGGTGAAAGGGAAAGGCTCGGTGGGCAACAAGATGATCTCCGGCTTGGCTGCCAACACCTCTTCCAGCCGTACACGTGGATATCGCGTGTCCCGCTCGGCTGGGGTCTGTTCATCCCCCTGCCCCAGGTCAGCCGCCAGGGGGTAACTGCGCACCCGACTGGCGAAGACATTGTCGGCGCCCAGGCGGGCCAGAAGATCATGGGCGTAGGTCTGATCGTTGAATGTCATCCACCAGAGCCCAAGGTCATCGTGCTCGTCCTGCCAAATCGGGCAGAAGACCCGCTGGCGGGGCACTGCTTGGGCCGCGCGTTCAGTCCAATCGAGACTGGCTTCGAGCGCCCGAATGATCGCCCCGGCCGATGGCCGTCGAAAGAGCGCCGACAAGGTCCACAGGATTTCGATTGCCTCGTCGACACGCCTCGGGAATGTCACCCAGACGCGCACGCCTTCCGCCTCGAGCTTCTCGACCGCCTGCCGGCTGTTCTCCTCCTGGTTGGCCAAGACCAGATCCGGCTTCAAATCGATGACCTTCGAGATATCGGGCGAGCGCGTGCCCCCTACCCTAGCTAGACGGCCAAGGGCGTCCTCCGGCGGCAGACAATAGTCTGTGACCCCGACGAGGTGATCGCCCAGCCCGAGATCGAACACGCTCCCGGTCATCGAGGGCACCAGGCTTACCACACGCCGCGGCGCCGTGGTGAAGCTGTGGACCGTCCTGCGGCCGTTTCCGCCGGTGGTCATGTGAGCCAGCCTCGGCCGAGTACCACCTTCGGGGCTGACCCGCCCCAAACTTCAACCTGCCCTTCCGGCCCAAGGGACAGGGTCGAGTCCTCCGGTAGCCCAAGGGCGTAGCTATTCTCCGCCCGAGAAAGGTGGGCGCGGACTTCGGTGTGAACCACAGGGTCTGCGGTCCCGGGTAGGAGGACAGCCCCGGGCAGCCAGGCAGCCCCCTTGCAGCCGGGAGTGTCAGCCCCCGCCGGAAAGACCCAACTTCCCAAGGCGGCTGCGGCAGCCCCTGCAGCGAACACCACCCCTCCCGCTTCGAGCTGGCCCAGGAGCCAGGTCCCGAGAGGGGTGTCCGCGACCATCTCGACCCAGCGGTCGGGGTGCCGACCCGCCATCAGTATCAGGCTTGCCTCGAGGTCTTCGCCCGGCAAATCATCTTCCACACCGATCCGCTCGATCGGCGCCGCGAATTCCGGCTCGATCTCCTCGATCGTGATCTCCATCCCCGGTGACGGCTCTCCGTCCATGTCGAACCACAAACAGGGCATGGTGAGATCGCAGTGTGCAAGGATCCTCGCCGAGAGTTCATCTTCGAGCGGGGAGCTGTAAGGGGCGCTCCCGGATATCACGAGCCAGCCCAGCCAGGGGCTCACGCGGGCGAAGACCTGATCAGGGTGTGCAATCATCGGTGGGAGGCTGACCGCAACCGATCGGCAAGGGCCGGCAAATTGCACAACCCCTGGGCCGGCTCACCGGATTTCGATGTGGGCGAAACGCTCGACGAAGCGCGGCGACTCAGCCGGGCTCTCAGGGTCGAGCATCCTCTTACGCAGTCTTTCCTTCAGCGATTCGAAATCGTCAATCTGGCTTCGATGCTCGAAGAGCGCGGTGATCTTCAGGTCCAAGAAGTCGGTGACGTCGATGACGAGGTTGGGGTGGACCGGCCCAGCAATGTAGAGTTCATGGACCTTGTGCGGCTCCAGTCCTTCTTTATCGTAGAGCTCGGGGAAGTACAGCGCCGAGCGCGCGGCTGGGTACACGGCATCCAGTGTTACCTGGCCGGCCATCCGATGGTCGACATGATTGACGAATTGGCCGTAGACATTCGTTGGGTCACAGGTGACGACGATGTCGGGTCGGACAGTGCGGATTACGCGGACGACGTCCTTGCGGGTCGGCAGATCTGCAGTGAGGTTCCCGTCTTCGTAATTCAAGAAACTCACTTCGCGGACCCCCAGAACCTTTGCTGCCGCCCGCTGCTCACGCTCGCGCGTCTCGGCCAGCTCAGCCGGGTCCACACCGGGATCATCGGCCCCCTTGTCGCCACGTGTCAGAAGACAGTAGTAGATCTCGCGCCCTTCGGAGGCCCAGCGGGCCACAGTACCGCCACAGAAGAACTCCGGATCATCGGGGTGAGCCAGAACCACGAGAACCCGGAGCGGTCGATCGGGAGGCGCCTCCGCCTGGCTCATGAGGAGGTTCTCGACCTCCCGCAGTCACACCCTCCATTCTCGTGCCGATCGCAGGGTGCGACCGACTTATCCTGCAGGGCTTTCAGCTCGTCATAGGGGTGGATCTCTTCCTTCAAGAATTCGGCCCGCTTGCCGTCTTCGAATGAGACGATGACCGCCCCGCGCAGCGGGACGACATCGAGAACGCGGGCCTCGCCCAGCGGCGTCACGACGCGCTTGTTGCGTTTGGGCAAGGTCTTTCTGGCTTCGACATACATCTCGTATTCATACACCAGGCAGCATCGGAGCCGGCCGCACATCCCGGTGATCTCCTGCGGGTTGAGCGAGATCCCCTGGGCCTTGGCCATCTTGATCGAAATCGGGCTGAATTCGGTCAGGAAGCGCGAGCAGCAACGCTCCTCGATCCCGCACGCTCCCATGCCGCCCAGGATCTTGGCGACATCGCGAGGTCCGATCTGCCGGAGTTCGACACGCGTCCTGCGGTAGAGCAACTGCATCTGCTTCCGCAGGTCCTTGAGGTCGGCCTTTTCGTCCCCCTCACTGGTAAACAGAAACGTAAGCCGCGATCCGTCGAAGGAGTATTCGGCTTTGGCGATCTTTATGCCGCGCAGGCCGAGATCGGAGGCCTTGGCTCGGCACTCGATCATGGCTTCGAGTTCTCTTTGCGACCAGGCGCGGCGCAAGGCAAGGTCTTGCGGTGTCGCTCGTCGTTCGATCGGTTTCAACCCGCCGTCCGGCGGGGCCACCGGGCCGGAGGGCAGTGAAGCCACCTGCCCCATTTCTCGACCGCGGCTTGTCGAGACGATGACGAAATCCCCTGGTTTCAGGTCGGGGACGCTCGAGGCCTCGAAGTGATACAGCTTGCCGATTTCCTGGAACCGGATCCCCACAACGGATGGCCGGAGGGTGTCTGTCATATATACCTAAACCTGTTCGACTCTAAACGCTGACCGCGACTCGCGCTAATAGTATCCCAGCCCGGCTTGATATGCAAAGTGGCGCCCAGACTTCTTGAGCGGATCATGAGGAGCACCGCTTGGACGGTCTCGAAATCCACCCACCTTCATCCGTGGGGCAAGTCGTCTGAATGACAGAGGATTGTGCCTGCAAGTGCCCAAGCCCGAAGCGACTTGTGCCTGCTACGCCGCACGGCGCGCCTCTCCCAGGGTCGCCGTGTCCGACCCCTGGTTGAAGCTGCGGCCACCATCGTCCCCTCACCCGGCGTGCGGGGAGGCGCCAGGAGACGGTAGGGGTCCCCGTGTGGATCGAGGGGAACTCTGGGCTGTCTGTGGGATCTAACGCGCGTGGGATGAGCGATCCAGTTCGGGGACCGTCACCACACAGCAAAATACGCGTACATGAAGCAAATGGTATCAAGCGGAGGTTGAGATCGGTAGACTGGTTCCTTGGACCAAGGCGCCAAACGCGGGCCCAGCCAGAGGGGGCCGGGCATCCTGCTCAACGCTCACTCGACCATCTGGATTGGGATGACCTTCGATGACATGTAGGCGCTGACGCTGATCTTGGCCGCCAAATCCTCGGCCGCCGCAACCAGGGCCTTGGCCACGGGTGATTCGGGGGCCGACAAGACTACAGGGGTGCCGTTGTCGCCCGACTTACGGACGAGAGGGTCCATCGGGATGCTCCCGATGAAAGGAACGCCCGCCTGCCTGGCCAGGTCTTCCCCCCCACCTTGCCCGAACACATCCAGGCGGCTTCCATCCGGCAACTCGAGGTAGCTCATGTTCTCGATCACACCCAGGACCGGCACTTCCATCGTGCGGAACATCTCGAGACCCCGGCGGGCATCCTCGAGGGATACCTTCTGGGGGAGAGTGACGATCACGCCCCCGGTGAGCGGCATCGATTGGGTAAGACTGAGCTGGGCGTCCCCGGTGCCGGGCGGCAAGTCGATGATCAGGTAGTCGAGCTCGCCCCATTCGACGTCGGTGATGAATTGGCGGATGGCCGAGTGGAGCATCGGGCCGCGCCAGATCAGCGGCTGCCCGGGTGGCACGAGGAAACCGATCGACATCAACCGCACGCCGTGAGCCACCGCCGGGTGCATCTTGCCTCCGGTCGGCGGAGGCATATGGTCCACGCCCATCATGGTCGGCACGTTCGGCCCGTAGATGTCGGCATCGAGCAGGCCAACCCTGGCCCCCGATCTCGCCAGTGAGACGGCGAGATTCACGGCGACCGTTGATTTGCCGACGCCTCCCTTTCCCGAAGCCACAGCCACGGCGTTCCGGATGGGAAGCCGAATGAGACCGCGCATCCTGCCATCGGTGGGGACGCTGGCATCCAGGTGGACGACCACCTTATCGACACCCGGGATCCCGGCAACCGCGTTGCGAGCGTCACTTTCGATCTTCCCCCTCAACGGACAGGCCGGTGTCGTAAGCTGGACGGTGAACTCCACTTTCCCCTTCTCGATCGTCAGCTCCTTGATCATGTCCAGCGTCACCAAGTCTTTGTGCAACTCTGGCTCCTGCACCTTCCCTAGGGCGGCCAGGACCTGATCGCGCGAGACTAATACCTCAGCCAAGGTCATTCGCTGCCTCCACTATCAACCAAACTGAAAACAGGTTCGACCTGCTCGATCCCCTCCAAGTACGCCATGATATCCTGTTTGGCGATCTCAAATAGGGTGATCAAGTCCTCGTCGCTACCACGGTAGCGTTTCACAACCTGCGTGGCGCAGGTCGTGCAGCCGCGCATCGCCCGGTAGGAGTCCGTGTGACAGGTCAGGCAGCCGTCCAGCCGCACCAGAAGCAGGGTGAAGGCCAACTGGTCAAGCGAGGCGTCGGGCGAGCGCCAGGCGCGGTCGACGAGCCCTTGCCAGACGGGACCGCGCAGGTCGCGCAATACCGGCGCAACCCGCATCGGGAAGAGGATTTCGGTGTCGCTTTGGTACACTCGCGCCTCTCTCCGGCTTCCTGCCCTCGGTCAGCCGGTCAGGATTCGCGCTTTGCCGCCTTGGCGGTTTCCTTGGCGGCCCGGGCCGCCTCTTCGCGTTCGTAGTTCGACGGCCGGATCGAAGCGTAGTAGGAGACGGGCTTCGACAGTCGCTCCTTGTTGTAGATGTGCGCTGATTGGCGATCGTAGGCGGACAACTCAAAGTCGTGGTCCATCTTGATCGCGTCGAAGGGGCAATACTCGGCGCACAGTCCGCAGTTCATGCAAATGTCGATATCGATGAAGAACTCCGTCGGCTCGGGGATCGGGCGTCCGGTCTCGGGATTACTCGAGCGAACGATCCAGATGCACTGGGGAGGACAAACCTTGGCGCAGATTCCGCACGAGGTGCAGCGATCGTGTTTCACGCCGGCCTCGTCTTCCTCATAGAGCAGGAACGGGATGTAGCGGAACTCCTCGGGTGTGACGAGGCGCTCCTCCGGATATTGCACCGTGAAGGCCCCGCGAGCCTTCGGACTCTGGCGAATTGCCAGGGCCTCCGGATTGTAGTAACGCCGGCCCAGCCAGCGGATGTCGTCGAGGTAGGTTTCGAGGAAATGCTTGAGCGTTACGCCAAGACCTCTGACGATTCCGATTCCATACATGCTTTCACGACTCCTGCCCTCAGCCCGGTCTTGAGGTGCGAGGGTAAGTGAGGCCGGATCTCAGTAAGCTACTTCAGCTATCGATCGGTCTCGCCCAGGACGATGTCGATGGAGCCCAGGATCGCCACGACGTCGGCCACCTTCTGGCCACGGCACATCTCGCCCATGGCGGTCAGGTTGATGAATGACGGCGCACGCACGTGATAGCGCCACGGATTGGGCTTGCCGTTCGAAACCACGTAGAAGCCGAGCTCGCCTTTCGGGTTCTCGACTCGCCCATAGGCTTCCCCGGCCGGAACGCGAACTTGATACTGCGGTTTGCCGGTCTGGATCTCTCCCCCCGGAATGCCCTCGACCACCTGCCGCAAGATCCTCAGGCTCTGACGGATCTCGTCCAGTCGCAGCAGGTAGCGATCGTACACGTCGCCGTTGTAACGCACGGCGACATCGAAATCCAACCGGTCGTAGATCGAATAGGGATCGGCCCGCCGCACATCGTAGGGCACTCCCGAAGCGCGCAATACCGGGCCGGCGGCCGTGTAATCCAGCGCTTGCCCGGCCGTCAGGACCCCGACTCCGATGCTGCGGGTGCGGACGATCTCGTTGCCGGTCAGGTACGCATCGAGTTCGTCGACCCGCCGCGGCAGTCGTTCGAACACGAGCTCGCGCACGGTCTCCAGAATCCCCTCGGGCAGATCCCGGGCGACGCCCCCGAAACGCATGTAGTTGCACATCATGCGCGAGCCGGAGGTCGCCTCGAAAACGTCCAGGATCAGCTCGCGCTCGTTGATGGCGTATAGCGCCGGGGTGAAAAACGCACCCAGGTCGTTCAAGAGGAACCCGATCGCCCACAGGTGGTTGGCAACCCGAGTCAGCTCGACCATCATCACCCGGATGTACTCGGCCCGCTCGGGGGGCTTGATGCCCATCAGCTTCTCGACCGCCAAGACGTACCCGTGGTTATTGCTCATCGAGCAGATGTAGTCGAGCCTATCCGTGAACGGGATGTTCATCAGATAAGTATTACGCTCGCCAATCTTCTCGTGGTTTCGATGCAGATAGCCCATGACCGGTTTGAGTTCGACGATCGTCTCGCCTTCGAGGGTGACAACCACGCGGAATACCCCGTGTGTCGACGGATGTTGCGGGCCCAGGTTGACAATGATCTGCTCGGTCCCCAGACCGCGCCCGTCGCCGTTCCCCCCGGCACTGACCTTCTTCATCCCGGCGTAAAGGGCGTCGTCGCCTTCCGGGACCCAGCCCTCGGGTGTGAACTCATCCGGGTATTGCACGTTACCGTGGAATGGGTTCTTGTCCTCGATGCGATATACGGAGCCCTCCGGCCAGCGGTTCTTGTACGGCTTGCCTTCTTCCTCGAAATACGGCTCCTGGTAGTCCTTGCGCATCGGATGGCCGTGGAAACCCTCCCACATCAGGATCCGGCGCAGGTCGGGGTGGCCGGAGAAGCGGATACCGTACAAGTCCCAGATCTCCCTCTCCTGGAAATCCGCCCCGTGGTAGACGCCTGTCAGTGACGGAACCACAATCGGATCCTGGCGGGGGGTCTGGACCTTGAACACCAAAGCCGGCCCACCGGTGCTGCGATAGGCGTGATAGACGACCTCCAATCGCTCCTCAGGGAGGTAGTCGACGCCGGTAACGGAAGAAAGGTAGTCGTAGCCGAATTCGTCCCTCAGGGCAGTGGCGAATTCAACGAGCTTGCCGGGTTCCACCAGATACCCGTCAAAGTTCTGTCTTTCGTCTCGGCGGACACTGCCCGGAAAACGGGCCTCAAGCCCTTCGGCCGGGGCCGCCGCGGGCGGGGACTGCGTTTCGATCGGGCCGGAATGTTTCTCTTCCATTGATTCAAGCTTCCGGGGAGGGTTCCGCCGCGGCCTTGCGTCGGGCGGCAATTCTGTCGAAATCACGCGGATCGATCAAGTCCGGCCCCAGGATCGGGATCGGGATTGCCTCGGACGCCCCCTGGCTATACCAGGGGGAGGTGCTGATCGACTCGTTGTCGATCTTCTGTTGGAGCTTCATTAAGCCGTGGAGCAGTGCCTGCGGGGTCGGCGGGCAGCCGGGGACATACACGTCGACGGGGATGTAGGTGTCGACACCCGATACAACGTTGTAGCCTTCCTTGAACGGCCCGCCCCCGGAGGCGCAGGCCCCCATCGCCATCACATACCTCGGCTCCGGCATCTGGTTGAACAGTCGGACGATTTGCGGGATCATCTTCTTGGTGACGGTCCCGGAAACAATCATCAAGTCCGTCTGACGCGGGCTTGGGCGCATGACCTCCATGCCGAAACGCGACAGGTCGTAGCGGCTGGCCGCAGTGCAGATCATCTCGATCGCGCAGCATGCCAAACCGAACATCATCGGCCACACTGACGAGCGCCGGCCCCAGTTGTAGATCTTATCCAGGGTCGTGATGGCGACCTGCCCCTTGAGCTCTTCGGGTACCGGGATGTCCGGGTTGTTGATTTCGTCGGTCATGTCCTCACAAACCTCCCCTGGTGAACCGGTCAGATGGGATGGATGTCAGAAGCCGCGAGCCGGCCTGGTCGTGAGTGCCGAGGGTCCCCGTATTGCCGGCAGGCTTCAAACATGCAGAAGCCGCTCGGACGGCGGCTTCGATCATCGCTCGTGCGAGTCGGGTAACCCGGGCGCAGCGATCACGTCCTTGAAAGGGTTGCGAAGGTGCCGGCCAGGCCTTGCAGTGATACGCAGTTCACCAGTTGCGTCCACAGTCCAGTACAAGGCCCCACGCATCAACTCCGGCGCCCATTCCGGCAATTATAACTGGCGCAGGGTGGGTGTCAAGGAGCCCACAATTTGTGTAAGTGGATTTGACAAATTCGGCGGTCCGCCCTAGAATGGCATTGTCGAGGAGAGCCTGCTTTGGCCGAATCCCGCCAACGGATCATCGAACACTTGAAGAGGCTGGGCGAGGCCTCCGTTTCGGATCTCAGCTGGGCGCTGGGGCTGACGTCTGTGACGGTCCGGCATCACCTTCAAGACCTCCAACGTGACCACATTGTGGACGATCCCATGCCCCGTCGAAGGCCGGGCCCCGGACGACCAGAGATGCTGTACCGGCTCACCCCGCTGGCAGAGGTTGATTTGCCCGACAACTATGGTGAACTGTGCGCCTGCCTTGTGGATCGCCTGCAGACAAGCCAGCCCTTCGAGACCCTCCGGGACGTGTTCTTCGGTGCCGGTGAGAGGCTCGGGCGGGCCAACAGCCCCACGCCTGGGGTCGCCCCTAAGGTCCGGGCCAAGGCCGTGGAAGCCTTCCTGGAAGGCCGCGGCTACTTCCCAAGCTGGATCCATACCGCCGACGGGCTGAGGCTGCAGCTGGCGAACTGCCCGTACCACAAGCTCGCCTCCCAGACCCCCGTTGTGTGCGGCTTTGATACGGCTCTCCTGAGCGGGCTGTTGGGGACCGAGGTCAAGCTGGAAGCCAGCATCGCCGCCCGACAGCCGGTTTGCACTTTCCGTGTGACCGATGATCCATGGGTTTGACATCCCCTAGGATGCCTGATAAACTCGGTGAACGTACTTCGGATTGGTGGCACCAAGAGAGTATCCCAAGTAGGTAGGGAGGGTGATACATGGAATCGATAACTGAGACCGAGATCATCGGTACGTCCACTCAGGGTGTGACCATTACCCAGACCGCTGCGGATCGCGTCCAACGCCTGATGGAAGAGCGGAGCGTCGTCGGGCATGCACTGCGGGTGTTCGTCTCGGGCGGAGGTTGCTCCGGCCTGCAGTACGGCATGGCCCTCGAAAGCCAGCCACGCGAGACAGATTTCCGCTATTCGCTGCACGGGGTAGACGTCGTCGTCGATCCGGTCTCGATCGACTATCTCATGGGGGCCACGATCGACTACGTCGATGATTTGATGGGCGGGGGATTCCGGATTGAGAACCCGAACGCCGTGTCTTCGTGCGGCTGTGGACACTCCTTCCGGACAAAGGATCAAGCCGCCGGTGAGGCCGAGGCTTCCGGTGGCTGCGACTGTCACTGACATCTCGAGGAAGGCTTGACAATCTGGACGCAGGTCGCCATGCGACCTGCGTGTCTTTTCCGTGACCGATCAATTCTCCCATCTATTCACACTGGATGAAGCCAACAGCCTCTTGAAGGAGATCCGCCCGATCGTCGGCGAGATGTTCGCCGCACGAGAGGAGATCCTTTCCTTACGACCGTCTCTGGAAGGGATGCTGGAGAAGATGCTCGGCAACGGCGGCAGCCGGCAGGCCGGCGATCTGCTTGAGGCGTTCGACCGATTGCGCCAGGCAGTCGGAAAGATCCAGGCTAAAGGCGTCCTGGTCAAGGACATTCAGTCCGGACTATTGGATTTCCCTTCCCTGCGCGAGGGCAGGCCGGTATTCCTGTGCTGGCAGTATGACGAGCCAGGTGTGGGGTTCTGGCATGAGCTCGACTCGGGTTTCACGGGTCGCCAACCCATCTAGCGATCGAACATCAGACCTCGGGCCTCGACTGCCCGGTGGCGAACACCTCCCCTTCACCTCGATTTCGCCCTCAGCTTAACCTTCGCCCCTGCGGCACTCATCCAGCCCCCGCACGCGCCTGCTCGGATTGTCTTTCCTTGTCGCAGCGCAACGACGCACCTTCCGGCTGGCGGGTCCACTCGCCATCGACCCTAGCAGGGATGAGGACCGGGTTAGTGGATTGCTGTGTCTTGCGAGAAACGCCCAGAGGTTGATTCTTGGGGGCTAGGCCGGAGTGTGGACGAACTCTGCCCCGGTTTGAGGCTTGGACGAGCCGTCGATAAGCGTGGGAGGAGTAAGTCGGATCAGCTTCCGCGCAGGAAGGAGATTAGCGTGCCAAACAAACCGATGACGAGGAAGCCGAGGATGGCGAAGATCGGCGGAAAACCGCGTGCCGAACCCGGGTCGGCTGCGACCGGGGTGGGCAGCACCAGAGGTTCAACCGGCGTGAAGGTCGGCAGTCGCGTCGGCGGCGCCTCCCCGAGGTTGAATTGCGCCGCGAAGGTCGGATCGACGGTTGCGGTCACGCGCGGGGTCGGGGTGGCAGGAGGTTCGATGATCGGGAGGGTTGCCGAAGGGGGCTCCAGAACGACGTAGGGCGCATAGACCCAGGCGATGTTGCCCGGGACGCCCGGATAGGCGATCTGGATCCACTTTCCTCCCTCCGAGCGCCCCAGGGCGGGCGCTCGCTGACCGGCGATTAGGACCCCGACTTGATCGTATTCAACCGCCGGGCCAAGCCGGACATTGACCAATTCGGGGACGAGGATGGTCGGGCCTTCAGCCGTGGTTGTCGGGACAGCCTGCAGGATCGGGTCCTGCGGAGCAGCTGCGGAAGCCTGGAGGACCAGTCCCAAAACGGACAAGAGCAGAGACACACACAAGAACCCGACCCAGCGTTTCAAGGTTGGTCTCCGGGGGATCTGAGGGGCCTAGCCAGAACACGGCTTAACCGATGCATGCGATTGGTCGGCTCACACATCGACCAAGCCAATTCTCACATCATGCAGGTCGCTGCGCTCCCCACGCGAGGCTCGATAGTTGCCTCTCGGGCGAGTGCGGATTATACTACACGCACAGCAGCAACACCTGGGCGCTTCAAGAGGGAGATCTTTCACGAGATGGAGATCCGCACATTCCACGGCCCGATCACTCCAGCCGATTTGGCGCGACCGCTCGTCGCAGAATTCGACCAGGGAAACCTTCGCTCCCAGGTCGTCGGGGGAGGCGAGAAGATGGTCGTTCAGATCGCCACATCCGGTATGCCCGTTTCCGGTGGGCACACGGCAGTCTCGGTTGAGCTCACCCAGGTCGAGGACGGCGTGCTTGTTCGAGTAGGCCAGCAGGAGTGGCTGGGGGTCGCCGCGAGTATCGGCAAGACTGCCCTGATGGCTCTCCACAACCCGTTGGCGTTGATCGGCCGGCTGGACGACATCGCGCAAGATGTGGTCTCGATCCAGCTCATCGACCGGATCTGGGACACAATCAAGCAGACGGCGCAGAGCCATGGGGCCAGTCATGAAATATCTGAACGGCTGCGTCGGATCGTCTGCCCGTATTGCTTGACGGCGAATCACGTTGGGGCTCCAAGCTGCATCGCCTGCGGCGCCCCGATGGGTCCCTCTCAGCCGGTAGCCTGCGGCCGGTGCGGGTTCGTCACTGCGGCCGGCACGCCGGTTTGCCCCTCCTGCGGTTTTTCCCTGGTCGACTGAGCCCTGGCGGTCAGCTCGCAGCGAACAGCAATCAGCAGTCAGCAGACAGCAATAAGCAGCAAGCAATAAGCAGTAAGCAGCTAGCAGAAGCGAGTAAGCCACAAGCTCTGCTCTGGCAGCTTGTAACTTGTGGCTGGTTCGACGCGTATTGCGCCCGCCCCTCTGCCGCCTTTACCCCCCGGTAGGGCTGACCGGGCCAAGCGGCCGCAATGATGAGAAATGCTGAATTGAGCATTATACCGGCGGGAGGACACCAGTCCACGCTTCAGGTGTCGGTATTCGGGTTGGGTGAATAGTAAGGGTAGCGCGACCCGGCTTGAGTCAGGCGGCGCCAGGGGAGACCGCTTCGGGCTCAACCGCGTCGCGTCTCGCAGCCGAGGCCAGCGCCGCTCCGCGCGCCATCGCCTCGAGGTTCGACTTGAGCAGATCCCGGTGGTGGGCCGGGATGTGCCTCCCGAGGGACTCCCCCACCGCCTCAGGCGGCAGCACCGGCAGCAGCTCGAGGAGCGCTCCCAGCAAGACCAGGTTCCCCATCCGCCGATCGCCGATCGCCTCGGCCTCCTCGGTCGCAGGGATCATGACTGTGGTGATATCCTGCCGGGTCGGCTGGCGATCAACCAGGGAGGCATTGACCACCAATACTCCACCTCGTTTGACGAGCGTCTCATAGCGGTCGAGAGACGGCAGGTTCATCACGATCGCCGCCCGCGGATCACGAACCAGGGGCGAGCCGATCTCATCGTCGCTGATGATCACCGTGCAGTGGGCCGTCCCGCCGCGCATCTCCGGCCCGTAGGAGGGGATCCAGGTCACATGCAGATCGAGGTCGAGCGCACAGTAGGCGAGGAGCTGCCCGGCAAAGAGCGCTCCTTGCCCTCCGAACCCCGAGATGATGATCTCGGTCTGCATATCAGCTTTCCCTCCCGCCGACGCTTGCCACACCCGGACCGACTTTGTAGTCCCCCAGCGGGAACATCGGAATCATGTGCTCCTCGATCCAAACGAGAGAGTCAGTCGCGCCCATCCCCCAGTTCGTGGGGCAATTGGACAAGAGCTCGACCATCGCGAACCCGAGGCCGTTGAGCTGAACCTCGAAAGCCTGACGCAGGGCCTTCTTTGCTTTGCGGATGTTGGCGACATCATGCAGGCTCCGTCGTGCGACGTAGGCCGCGCCATCGAGTTGAGAGAGAACCTCGCACATGCGCAGCGGGAACCCATGGACCTCAACGTCGCGCCCCAGGGGAGTCGATGAGGTCCGTTGCCCGGGGAGCGTCGTCGGCGCCATCTGGCCGCCGGTCATACCGTAGATGGCGTTGTTGATGAAGACTACCGTGATATTCTCCCCGCGGCCGGCGGCATGCAGGATCTCAGCGGCGCCGATAGAAGCCAGATCACCATCGCCTTGGTAGGTGAATACAAGATTGTCGGGATTGACGCGCTTGATCCCGGTCGCCATTGCCGGAGCTCGGCCGTGAGCTGCCTCGGCGAAATCCATATTGAAGTAGTTGTAGGCGAAGACCGAGCATCCTACTGGGGCGACGCCGATCGCCTTCTCGCGCATCCCCAGCTCATCGATCACCTCTGCCACAAGGCGATGCGCCAATCCGTGGGTGCAGCCTGGGCAGTAGTGAGTCTCGACATCGCGGAGCGAGTCCGGCTTGCGGTAGACCAGGCTCTCAACCATCTCGCTGAGTTCCATCCTGATGCGCCTCCAAGGCCAGCCTGCTCAGGCGGGCATCGCCGGATCCCTCACGCCTCAGTCGGCGCGTTCAACTTGCGGATCTCCGCCAGGATCTCATCCGGGAAGGGCACGACCCCGCCCATCCGGCCGTAGAAGCGGACCGGTGCCTTACCTTCTACGGCCAGACGTACGTCTTCCACCATCTGGCCTCCGTTCATCTCGACCACTAGAAAAGCGCGCATCCTGTCCGCCAACCGGCCGAGAGCGTCGTAGGGGAATGGATTGAGGCTGATGGGTCGCATCAAGCCGACTTTGATCCCCTCCTGACGGGCGAACTTGACAGCAGATTGTGCCACTCGCCCGGAAGTTCCAAATCCGACGACGGCCAGTTCGGCATCGTCCAGCGCCAACTCCCGGAAGCGGACTTCGTGAGCCTCGATCTCCGCTTGCTTTGCCAGAAGCCGACGATTGAATTCCTCTTCCTCCAACGGTTCGAGATAGATCGAGCTGATCACATTCGGGGAACGCCCTTCCGCTCCATTCAAAGCCCATTCGGGCCGTTCGGCGCTCGGGCGTATGGCCCGCATCGGTGGCAGCTCCGCCGGTTCCATCATCTGACCCAGACAACCGTCGGCAAGCACCACCACGATGCAGCGATAACGTTCGGCGAGATCGAAGGCCTCGACCGTAAGATTGATGAGCTCCTGGACTGTAGCAGGCGCAAGCACGATCGGGCGATAGTCGCCGTGCCCACCGCCCTTCACAATCTGGAAATAATCCCCCTGGGAGGGAGCGATATTGCCGAGCCCCGGGCCGCCGCGCATGATGTCCACCAGAACGGCTGGAACCTCGGAGCCGGCGATATACGACATGCCCTCCATCATCAGGCTGACCCCAGGACTGGAAGAAGAGCTCATGACCCGCGCACCGGTGCAAGCGGCGCCGTAGACCATGTTGATCGCCGCCACTTCGCTCTCTGCCTGGAGGAAGGCTCGACCGAGTTCAGGCATCCGCCGCGCCATATGTTCCAGGGCTTCCGTCTGCGGGGTTATCGGGTAGCCGAAATACGCCTCGCAGCCGGCGCGGATGGCGGCTTCGGCGAATGCGACGTTCCCTTCCAAGAGCTCTCTTGCCATTTACCTTGACCTCCAGGAGTGGACCGCGGCCTGACATATCACTCTGCGAAAATCAGGCGCTGACCGGCAGGGATTTCGCCGCCGGGATCCAGCGGTACACGGTGATGGCGACATCCGGGCAGATGACGGCACAAATCGCGCAGCCTGTGCAGGCCGCTTCCGGATCACGCAATTCCGCGGGGTGGTAGCCCCGCGGTGTCAGCCGTTCCATCGCCATCGAGATGAGGTCCTTGGGGCAGACAGTCGTGCACAAAGCGCAGCCCTTGCAGTGGCGCTCGTCGACCTCAATCCGGCCTTTGGCCATGGGCGCCCTCCTCTTCCGCACCCTTCAGCATATTCCCCGCCCCAGGTCCTCTCCAGTGAAGACCGTCATCCCGGCCGCATACAAACTTCCTGTATCGGAAATGTCCCATCTGGGTCTTCCCGCCGGCGATCGGACGGCTCTTCAGCGCCGGTCACCACCCAGTGCTGTTGGCTATGCGCAGGATCATGAATGAGGAACCGAACGATCTGGGCACGACCGGACCAGTGTCCCATATTGCGCGGGAACTCAAGCGGCGAGACCGGTCGGATTCCCTATTTCGTCCGCACGGGCACGAAGGGACTGCTTGCGGGTGAGGGACCGCCCCAGTTGGGATCGCGGGCGGGCGAGGTCTCAATCCCGGTCGGGAGGGCCAGCATGCCGGCCGCATCTCTGATCCCCATTCCAAGCATGCCCGAGATGCTGGCGGCGTCGACCGGGAGAGAGAAATAGTACCCCTGGGCGTACTGGCAGCGAAGGTCACCCAGGCGAACGAGCTGTTCGCGCGTTTCAACGCCCTCGGCAACGACCTCTTTGCCGAGCACCTGTGCAAGCCCGACGATCGTGTCAACGATCCCCCCGTTGCGCGGGTCTTCAAACATGTTCCGCACAAATGAGCGATCGATCTTCAGCGTGTCGACCTGGAAGCTGTGCAACACACTCAGCGACGAATAGCCGGTCCCGAAGTCATCAAGGTGGAGCTGGACTCCCAACTTGCGCAACCCATCGAACGCCGAGCGGGCGGCATCCAGATCGGCCATGATGATGCCTTCGGTGATTTCGAGCTTCAGGCTATGTGGGCTCAGACCGCTGTCCTCTAAGGCGCGCCGGACCTGCTCGACCAGATCGCCTTGTCGCAGCTGTTTTCCCGAGAGATTGACGCTGATCGTCAGAGGCGGGTCGAGGCGGAACTTTCGCTCCCAGGCCGCCGCCTGGCGGCACGCTCTTGCCAGGACCTCCCACCCGATCGGGACAATGAGCCCGGTTTCTTCGGCCGTCGCCAGGAAGTCCTTGGGCAGCAGCCGCCCGCGTTGTGGATGGGTCCAACGCAGGAGCGCCTCGAAGCCCGTGATTCTGCCGCTCTCGATGGCGACGATCGGCTGATAGGCGAGCATGAATTCGGACCGCTCGATCGCCCGTCTGAGATCTGTCTCAAGTTTCAGAAGCGCCATCGCCCGCGCCCGCATCGCCGTGTCGAAGACTTCATAACGGGCCTTGCCCTGCGATTTCGCCCGGTACATCGCGATGTCGGCGTTGCGCATCAAGTCATCGGCCACGGCAGTGTCCTTCCCGCTCAGCGCAATGCCGATGCTACCCGTCGTGAAGATCACTTGGCCGTTCAGGTCAAGGGGTTTCTGAAGCGCATTGAGTATCCGCTCTGCTACACGTGTCGCGTCGCTGATGTCCTTGATGTCATCCAATAGCACGGTGAACTCGTCGCCTCCGAGACGGGCGACTGTGTCAACCTGCCGAACGCTGTCTTCGAGGCGATTCCCTACTTCGATCAGAAGTTGGTCTCCGACATTCGGACCCAGACTGTCATTGACGATCTTGAAGCGATCAAGATCGAGGAAGAGCACAGCGCACAGACGGTCCTTGTTTCGGCGATGCCGTCCGAGAGAGTGTTCCAGACGGTCGATGAAGAGGACGCGATTTGGTAGTCCGGTCAGGTCATCATGGAGCGCGTCGTGATTGAGTCGCTCTTCGACTATTCTGCGGTCATTGATGTCTGTAAGCGAACCGGTAATCCTCAATGGGCGGCCATCCAGCGATCGGATAGCGGTTCCGCGACTCAGCATCCAGCGGTAGGCTCCGCCGCTGTCGCGAAGCCGATGTTCGCATTCGAAAGCCGGTGTTCGACCGCTGAGGTGGTTGGATAAAGCCAGTTTGACCCCAGCCAGATCCTGGAGGTGAACTCTGTCCAGCCATTCCTTTGAGCCCGCCCGAAGTTCGCGCGCTTGATCGCCGAGCATCGACCTCCAACGGGCGGAGTAAACCACCACATCGGTCTTGAGGTCCCAATCCCAGATGCCCTCGCTAACGCCGCCGGAGAGTCGAGAATACCGCTCTTCACTCTCGAGCAGCGCAAGCGCAGTGCGCTTGCGCTCGAGCCCCGAAACCAGCAGGTCTGCCAGCGTGCGAAAGAGCGTCTTGTGGCTTTCGGACCAATCCCTGTCTTCGTGGAAGGAAGCATGCCCCAGTACGCCGCTCAGCGAATCCCCGTGGCGGAGAGGCACGAGGCAAGCGGACCGGATGGAGCCTCGTTCGAAGAATGACCTCTCGGCCTGTGCCTCAGCCGGGAGAATGTCCAGTGTGCCGAAGGAGAAACTAGTGCAGTGAGCCAATTCCTTCCACAGCCACGGCATTTGTTCACATTCAACCCCCTCTTGCCATTCGATGGGCGGCTTCCAGTCACCATCCCACCAGGAATGGGTGCAGGTAAGAAGTTTGCCCTCGGGGATTTCTTGGAGTACGAACAGGCCGTCAAGCTGGAAGTGGATGCCGATCTGCTGCAGCGCTCGCTCCACGCCGAGGTCAATCTCACTCGGCGTGATCCCATTCATCACCGCGGCAATCGAAGCGATCAAATCGCCCGCCCCTGAGCGATCCTCGGTTTCATGTTGTGCGATCGATCGGATTCGCTCTCGCCGTAAATAGGCCTCGGTCAGGCTTCCGCCGACGATCATCAAACCCAACAAGAGGGTGACTCCCCAGCCCAAATCCGGCATGTTCCTCCCAGCGGCCCAGGCCATCGCCGCCAGAAGGAGGGCTACGAGAGGCAGATCGAACCAGGACAGGTTATCTCGTCCGATCAGAAGGAGGGGGATGCCGAGCAGCCCCAGCAGGGCGAAAGGTAGGGGCCCGCCGAGAAACAATGCCGCAGCACCGCTGGCCACCATAAGATAGCCTGCGAGGAAAGGCTTGGTGTGCGGGGTCTTGGCCGGTGCCAGTGCCGGACCCTTCCTGCCTGCAACAGAGACTGAGAGGCCTCCACGGGCAGGCACGACCATGCCAGGCGGTCAGCAGGCGGGATTGCCCAGCCGATCACCTGGTCCGGAGTCGGTTCGCAGGCGCCATACAAGACAGGATGCCCTGCTCCTTCGATCATACAGGGGCTTACCGCAGGTGGACCTTGCAGGCGGTCTACATTGTGCGCGATTCCTCACGCACGCTTTTGTTCATCTTGGCCTGCGTGGGGGATGGATGTAAGTCGGCTGAGAGGTCGCTTCGAGACGAGCGTCATCAGCTTGCCCTGACCCGCGCCAAGACGTCTAGTGGGAGGTCCAGAACGGACTAGAAGACTCCTGGCGAGCTGGAAACGAGGATTCCGAATTGCGCGGGGGACTTAGCCCGGTGAGGAAGGGGGATTGAAGTAGTTGTAGACCGCCCGAGAGAGTTCTGCGACGAGCTGAGATGTGGGTTCCCAGACCATCTCAGGATCGTTCCACAGGAATACCGAGAGGACATAGTCCCCGCCGGGCGTATAAACGGTCCCAACGTCGCTCAGCCAGCGAAGAGGTGATTCGGTCCAGCCGTGCTTGTGCGCCACGCGCGTGACTTCAGGCACCCCGGCCTCGATCAAGACCCCGATGTGGTTCTCCGCCAGGAGGTCCAACATGTGTCGGCACTCGCTCGGGGTTATCTCGCCCGGGAATACAGCCATAAGAGTACCACCGCCATCGGCACACTGGTAGATGTCGGCCATCAGCATCCCGATCTCGGCGGCCGTCGTCTGATTGTAGATGTCGGGTCGGGTATTGATATCGCTACGCTGGTTCCCGGGAGTACGGTAGACCCGCATCAGATCCGAGCCAAGCTTGAAGTAGCCGGCGATGAAGGTGCTCTCCAGGCCGAGCTTCTGGAGCGTATCTGTCACTTTGATCGGCCCATCGAATGCGCTGATCCTCTGGGTCAGCCTATCGGCCGGATCATTTTCGGAGAGAGTGATCATCTGCCGCATCAGACGGTCCGCCTCGACATCGAGGGGCTCGTCGAAGTAACGGTAGAAAGCCACCATGATGCCGATCTTGATCGTCGAGGCGGCCGTGAAAGCGACTCCCGGATCGGCAGGGATGTCCTGATTGCCGAGATACGCCACCTGCAGTTCCTCTCCCGTTCGCATGTCCATCAAGTACAGGTCGACAAGGCCACTGAAGCCAGCAACGTCGATATTCTGGCGAAGGAGTCTACCCAGAGTTGCCAATGTCGGTCGTTCGGGATTCGTCTCGACGACAGGCAGACTGATCCGTCGATCGGTCGAAGTATTCAGGGCGCGACCGACAAGCTCGGAGGCGCGAGCAAGATCTAAAACACTCCCTGGGTTTCCGGCCGCGAAGTTTGGGCTCCCAGGGATGGGCTCAATGGGATCGCCGGGTTTATCGTACCTGGCGGCGATGTCACGCAGGGTGGCTTCAAGTTGCCCCTGCGAGTACTCGGATCGGAGGGGGATGCTGGCGGAGTCGCCAGGCCGGTTCCACAAGAAATCCCAGAAGCCGGACCAGAAGTTGTCCGCTGTCCGATCGAGCTCGGCGGCTGCCAGCATCGTCTCTGTATCGAGCCTGTACCCGACACTTGCCGGCGTGAGGTGGATCAGTTGATCGCCATATTGCAGCTCGACCTGTGTGCTGTAGACCTGCAGCAGTCGCTCCGTCGCGCCCGCCCGATCAAGCCCGCCAACCGGCACCCCGGCTATGGTCAAGCCTTCCGGCAGTCTGGATCGGAGGCGACTGTATGCTACAAGCTCGTAGAAGGTCAATACTACGGCCGCCAGTAACAGCGTGATCGAGACCCAACGAAGTAGATTGGGGCCGCCTCTGCGCACCGGACCTCCAAGGGGCCGAGTATATCACGCACGCCTCTGAAGCCTCACTCTCCCTCTTGAGCGTGGGATGTCGGGGGAGAAGGGGATCGACTCCCCCCTCGACGGGTCACAGGGCACTGAGCTGTGCTTCGAGCTTCCGCTTCGCCTCATGCAGAGCGTCGAGGCGTGACCTTTCCTTCTGGACGACATCCGCCGGCGCCCGTGTCGAAAACGGCCCGCCGAGCAGGGACTGGAGACGGGACACCTGCCCCTCCACCTCGGCAAGCTCCTTGGCCAGACGCGCCCGCTCGGCATCGACATCGAACATCCCAGCCAGCGGAAGGTAGATTTCCATCCCACTGACGACGAGCGGTATGGCGTCAGCCGGGGGAGAGTCGAGCACAATTTCAATCCGGGTAGCCGCTGGATCGAGACGTGCCAGGGAAGCCAGCCAGTGGAACTCGGTCTCCAACAGCTCGCGCTTCCGCCCCGCAACGATCACCGCCGCGATCTGGCGCGACGGTTCGACCGAGCGCTCGGAACGGATGTTGCGGACCGACCGAACAATCTCCATTAGCAGCCCGAAATCCTGCAGTGCCTCGGCCTCCTGACCGGCGGGGGGGCTGGGGTCGGGCCAGCGGGCGACGATCAAGGCCTCCTCCCAACCATCTTCGGGGGCATAGCCTCCAGGGGCTGCCTGGCACGCGATCTTAAGGTGGCCCCAGAGCTCTTCCGTCACAAACGGCGTGAACGGGTGAAGCAGTCGGAGGGACTGGTCGAGGACCTCAGCCATGGTCATCGCGGTGTGCCGCGCCCGGCCTCCGTCCCCCGCCAGCTGAAGCTTGGCGATCTCCAGGTACCAGTCGGCGAACTCTCCCCAAAAGAAGTCATAGATCAGGCGACCAGCCTCGCCATACTGGTGGCCGGCGAACAGCCGCTCGACGTCGCGGCCGACACCGCCCAGGCGCGCCCGGATCCATCGGTCGGCGAGCGTGGGGGAAGCGCCGGTATCTTGAGCATCCGATGCGCGTGATATCGCACTGAGTACCAGTCGGCCTGCGTTCCAGAGCTTGTTGGCGAAGTTCCGGTTGGCTTCCACGCGCTGCAGGCTCACATTGAGATCGCTCCCCGGCGTCGAGCCCGTCAGCAAGGTGAAGCGCAAGGCGTCTGTCCCGAACTCATCCATGACATCCAACGGGTCAATGAAGTTCCCCAGAGTCTTGCTCATTTTCCGGCCGAACTCGTCGCGGATCAGCCCGTGCAGATAGATCGTGTGGAAAGGCACTCGACCGGTGAACTCGAGCCCCATGATGATCATGCGCGCTACCCAGAAGAACAGGATGTCATAACCGGTCTCCATCATGGACGTCGGATAGAACTTCTTCAAATCGGGCGTCTCATCCGGCCATCCTAGCGTGGAAAACGGCCACAGCCCTGACGAGAACCAGGTGTCCAGCACATCCGGGTCCTGCTCGATCTCCGTCGACCCGCACTGCCGGCAGCGGTCGGGATCCTCCCGGGCTACCGTAATCTCGCCGCAGGCACGGCAGTGCCAGGCGGGAATGCGGTGCCCCCACCACAGCTGGCGCGAGATGCACCAGTCGCGTATGTTCTCCAGCCAATTGAAGTAGACCTTGGTGAAGCGCTCAGGGACGATCTTGATGTCTCCACGCCTGACAGCCTGCATCGCCGGCTCAGCCAGAGGCTTCATCCGGACGAACCACTGAGTGGAAATCATCGGTTCGACGATCTCACCCCCGCGCTGGCTGCGCGGCACCTGCATCGTGTAAGTCTCAGTCTTGATCGTCAGGCCGGCGGCCTCCATGTCGGACCACATCCGTTCGCGGCACACGAAGCGGTCGAGCCCGGCATACGGGCCGGCGTGTTCGTTCATCGTCGCGTCCGGATTGAGGACGTTGATGATGTCCAACCCGTGCCTCATTCCGATCTCGTAGTCGGCGGCGTCATGACCGGGTGTGATCTTGAGGGCCCCGGTTGCGAACTCGCGATCAACGTAGCTGTCTTCGATCACCGGAATCTGTCTCTTCAATATCGGGACAAGGCATGTCTTTCCAAGAAGATGTTTGTAGCGGCCGTCCTCTGGATGGATTGCGACGGCCGTGTCTCCCAGGATGGTCTCCGGGCGCGTCGTTGCCACAGGGATACTCTCGTCTGAGCCTTCAATCGGGTACTTGAAGTAGTACAGGCTGCCTTGCTCCTCGCTATACTCGACTTCCAAATCGCTGACGGCAGTCCTCAATCCCGGTGACCAGTTGATTAAGTAGGTGCCGCGATAGATCAGACCCTTCTCGTATAGACGGACGAAGGCCTCACGGACCGCCTTCGAGAGTCCCTCGTCGAGGGTGAAACGCTCGCGCTCCCAGTCGCAGGATGCCCCCAGCCTTCGAAGCTGCTTGGTGATAATGCCGCCGAACTTTCGCTTCCACTCCCAGGTCCGTTCGATGAAGGCCTGGCGCCCGAGCTCCTCACGCGTGACCTCCTCTGTTCGGAGCAGATCGCGCTCCACCTGGAGTTGAGTGGCGATCCCGGCGTGATCGGTCCCCGGCACCCACAGCGAGGGGATACCTTTCATCCGATGGTAGCGGATCATCAAGTCTTCCATAGCCACAAACATCGCATGGCCGAGATGGAGCTCGCCGGTTACGTTCGGAGGCGGCATAGAGATCACAAACGGGGCTTGCGAATCATCATCACTCGGACGGAAGTGTCCGGCCCGCTCCCACGACAGGTAGAGCCTCTCCTCGACGTCCTTGAATGAGTAGGTCTTCGGCAAGCTGAACTCGGCCATTGTCTCTCCTTGAAACCGCGATCCGGCCAGCACCGGCCTGCGCTCGATAATGCCGACGCCCGTCACTGGCGGTGGTGAATAGAAAACCCCCTCCGTCCTCGAGGACGAAGGGGGAAAGCCTCCGCGGTACCACCTCGGTTCACCGGTCTCAGATCAGACCGGTGCGCTCGCCGTCCCCGCAACCACAGGGACCTCGCTCTATCGGGCTCACCCGCGCCGCTCTACTCCCCTTCGTCGGCCTGACAGAGCCGATGATGGATTTCTGCGGCGGACGCCCGGGCGACATTCGGCAGCCTACGCTGTGGGGGCTCTCAGCCGGCGGCCTCTCCTTCTCTGCCAGCGACTGAACCGCCTACTCCTCCCGGAGGACTACTATTCTGTTGTTGCGCCATTATAGCAGAGCCGGAAAGGCACGGTCAATCGGGCGATTCCGGCGGGTCAGGCCTTCCACCTCTAGCCATACCCCGATGGAGTGGTATTCGATTCGACAGGCTATCAGGTGGATGACTTAGGGGACAACCCTCTGAACTAGCTTTGCGGCTTCGGTAGGCGTCCCGTCCAATCCCCCGGGAAGAGCTCCAGTGCCCGCCTAGCGGCCTTGACGATGTGGGGATCTCGATCAAACTGGCGCCCGCGCAAGGCATATTGGGCATCCGGCGTGTGCCATTCGACGAGACGTAAGAGGGCAACCATCCTTGACCGGGAATTGTCGTCCTCGACTGACTCGCCTCCTCGTGTCACAAATCCCGTCCGAGGGTTCTCAAGGACTTCGATCAGAGCGGGAATAGCCGCCATGTGTTTGATTTTGGCTAGTCTCTGGACTGCCACGTGGGAAGAATCCAGATCGGCAAGACGCATAGAACGGAACCTCAAGAGCTGGACGGCGGTCAGGGCTGCGATCTCACGCACGAGCCCATCAGGATCATCCATGGCCGCCTCGATCTCCTCGAGGGCAGTCTCGTCCTGGGCGATGCCTTGCCGGTTTGCGAACTCGGCTGCCGCCCGCATGCGCGTGGCGGGATCACCTGTCCTCAAGTCGTATTCCGTCCGAGCCCGCTCTATCAGACGACCGGCGGGAGTGGTGATTCTCCTGGCGGATTGCTGGTCGGCCAGCGCCTCCAGCTCCTCGGCCGGCGCGTCCATCAGGTACAGGGCATGCTTGGCCGCTGCCTGAACCTGGTCATCGTCGATCACGGTAAGTTCCTCCAGATAAGCTCGCAACGCGCCCGACCCGCGCTGCTGGACAACATTCCGTGCTCGCTCGCGCCAGATATTGACCTCATTCGCAATCGTCATCTGGCGATCCCGGACCTCTTGTTGACGGTCGCGCAGGACCGCTCGCTCTCCCTCGGCCGCCTCGAGGAGCTTGCGCCCCACATCTTCCAGCTCTTCGCTCAGATCGACGAACTCGTGCTGGATCCTGTCTGCCTTTCGGTTGAGGGCATCCTGGAGCTGGCGGAGTCCAAGGCCGATCACAGCGATTGATTCTCCTTGACCCGGTAAATGGAGAGTGGTCGCCGGGGCGGCGAGGGCGGTTGTCGTACAGACGACTTCGTCACACCTGATCCCATCGACAGCGATCCGCCGATGTCAGCGGCATGCCCTTCCCCATCCAAGTTCGAAGGCAGCCCGTTGCCCAACGGACCGGTTGGCGCCCGGCATCTGGGTGTGTTTGCCCGACGTTATCCGAATTGGGCGGGCACGGGGGCCAGTATAGTGAAGGATGCGTCCTTCGTCAATCGGCCCTCTGCAATATGGCGCGTCCAAATCATCGAAGATGAACTCCCCCGACAACCACCTTTGTCCCAAGCTTAGCCGAGGCGAGACTCTTCTGGAGATGGTAGGCCCGATCCGTTCAGGTGCTGGCGCACCCAATGCACCGGCAGGAGGAACTTCGCAGGCGCCCGGGATCAAACCCTAGAGCGGACCAGCATGCTGGAGAGGAGATGGTGGGAAGGACCGAGCTCTCTAGGACCTGTAGAGCACGGCCAGATGCCGTCCCCGGCGGCCGCACTTGCGACTCCCCGCCCACGGGAACGGGCCCCGATAACCGACTCTCACCAAGGGCCGGGGCAGTGTGATACACTGACTCACGTTAACGGCAAGAAGCAATGGGGTGTCGGGGCGGATGGGAGGCCGGCGTGGCTGACCTAAAGGCGTTGCACAGGCTTGGCCAGGCCATGTGGATCGACTACATCAGGCGGTCCTTCATGACCAGCGGGCAACTCGACCAATGGATCAAACGCGGCGTCCGCGGCATGACATCGAACCCGACGATCTTCGACAAAGCGATCGCCGCCAGCGACGACTACGATGCCTCCTTACGGAGGCAAGTGGGGGCCGGGATGTCGCTCCCGGCGAGGTACGAAGCCCTGGCCCTTGAAGACATCCGCCTGGCGGCTGATAGCCTGCGCCCGATCTATGACGAATCGGAGGGGGCGGACGGGTACGTCAGTCTGGAAGTCAGGCCGGCGTTGTCCAATGACACCCAGGGCACGCTGACCGAGGCGCGCCGCCTGTTCGCCATGCTAGCCCGACCCAATGTGCTCATCAAGGTCCCGGCCACACATGAGGGAATCCCTGCAGTCAAGCAACTGATCAGCGAGGGGATCAACATCAACATTACCCTCATGTTTTCGCTCGCCCATTACCGCGACGTCTCGGAAGCCTATCTCTCCGGGCTGGAAGCCCGCGCCGCGGCCGGAATGGAGCTGAGGCATGTGGCCTCGGTCGCTTCGTTCTTCGTCAGCCGAGTCGACTCTGTAGTCGACCAACGCCTCGAGCGGATCGGCGAGCGCGAACTCCGGGGCAAGATCGCCGTTGCCAATTCCAAGCTTACCTATGAGGTCTTCCGGCGGACATTCAGCGGCTCACGCTGGGATCGCCTGGAGGATCTCGGAGCGATGAAGCAGCGGGTGTTGTGGGCCAGTACAAGCACCAAGAACCCCGCCTACCCTGACACACTCTACGTCGACAACCTCATCGGCCCGGACACGGTCAACACCGCCCCTCTAGAAACGATCGAGGCCTTTCTCGACCACGGTCGTTTGGAGAAGACGATCGATGACGGGCTCGCCGAAGCGCATCGCCAAATCGGACGCCTGGCCGAGATCGGCGTCGACCTGGACGAGATCACCGAGCAACTGCAGATCGATGGGGTGAAGGCTTTCGCAGCCTCTTTCGATAGCCTGCTCTCGAGCATCGAGAAGAAGCAGCGGGCACTCGTCAGCCGTGAGAGGGCATGAGGCGCCGAAGAGCACTGGAATTCATTGAGCGCCCTAAGAGATGTCCACCATCCCCAGGGCGAGACGAAGGTTCAGTTCGAGCGATTGAATTACGTTCTGTCGATCAACCTCCGTGCAGATACACAGG
>Ga0209641_10000790_pt1 | contig 29134 bp, 40 predicted proteins | sample RifCSP16_1_FD_184022 | JGI IMG/M metagenome (GOLD analysis project Ga0209641, IMG submission 184022) | Soil microbial communities from Rifle, Colorado - Rifle CSP2_sed 16_1 (SPAdes) (version 2) | ecosystem: Environmental > Terrestrial > Deep subsurface > Rock core/Sediment | place: Rifle... | reverse complement strand
ACTTCGCGCGCGCATGCGCGGAATGGCGGGGGGGGGATTAGCGTGCCGAGCAAGGCCATTCCGACATCGCTGCGGCCGCCCGATCCTTCGCGTTCTCATCGGCGCAAGAAAGGACGCGAGCCTCGCCCCGCCCGCGCGCTTCCGCCATGTCCAGATTTTCTCGACCGCTACGGCGCCGAGCTTTGGAACATGCTCACGCCGCGCCTGTTCAAGCTCGGTCTGCTAACGGAAGTCGACGCGCCGGCGCTGGCCGGACTGTGCGCCGCGTGGTCGGATTTCCGCGTCACGACCGCGGTATTGAAAAAAAAAGGGCTGACGTTCAAGACCCGGACCGGCTACATCGCCCAGCGCCCCGAGGTCGGAATCCGCAACAAGGCGCTGCAAATCATTCGGTCGTTCGGAAGCGAGTTCGGCCTTACTCCTGCGGCGCGCGCCTCAATCGAAATCTCCGATGCCAACGAAAACGCGGAAGACTTCTTCGCGGCGATCAACTAAAACGCGCAAACGCCGTTTGCGGACGAGGTCGACTCAGGCGGCCCCCGCCGGCGTTTTCGATGCGGCGTCCGCCGACCGCGCCGTCGCCTTCTTCCGCCGGTTCATCCGCCACACGAAGGGGGAATGGGCGGGCAAACCATTCGAGCTTCTCCCCTGGCAGGAGGATGAAGTCATCCGTCCGGTCTTCGGCCGCAAGAATTCGGACGGGACGCGGCAGATCCGTACCGCCTTCGTCCACGTTCCGCGCAAGAACGGCAAGTCGGAACTGATCGCCGGCGTCGGACTCTACATGTTGCTGGCCGACGGCGAGTTGGGCGCCGAAGTCTATCTCTGCGCCGCAGACCGCGATCAGGCCGCCATCGTCTTCGAGATGGCGTCGGCGATGATCGCCGCCAATCCCGATCTCCGCCGCCGCTGCGTCCCCTACAAAAATCAGATTCTCGTCGAATCGACGCGGTCAAAACTCAAGGTCCTCAGCAGCGAAGCATACACGAAGCACGGTTATTCGCCGAGCGCGGTGATCTTCGACGAGCTGCACGCCCAGCCCGACCGGGAGTTGTGGGACGTCATGCAGACCGGCCAGGGCGCCCGCCGCCAGCCGCTGACGATCGCGATGACGACCGCCGGTTACGACCGCAATTCGATCTGCTACGAACAGTACGATTACGCGCGAAAGGTGCGAAGCGGCGTCATCGCCGACCCGGAATTCCTTCCGGTGCTTTACGGTGCAGACGACAAGGATGACTGGAAGGACGAAGGCGTCTGGAAGAAGACGAATCCGAGTCTCGGCCGAACGATCCAGATCGAATATCTTCGCAAGGAATCGCGCAAGGCCGCAGAAATGCCGAGCTATGAAAACACGTTTCGCCGGCTTTTCCTCAACCAGTGGACCCAGCAGGAATCGCGCTGGATCCCGATCGACAAATGGGACGCCTGCCAGACGCCGCTCGATCCGGGCCAGCTTCTCCGCCGGCGCTGTTTCGGCGGGCTGGATATGAGCAGCAAAATCGATCTCACGTCGCTCGTCCTCGTCTTTCCGATGGATGGCGACGCCTTTTTCGTCCTGCCCTTTTTCTGGATTCCGCGCGACAGGATCCTCGAACGCGCGCGGCGTGATCGCGTCCCCTACGATGCCTGGGAAAAGCAGGGGCTGCTGCGCGTGACAGAAGGCGATGTCGTCGATTACCGCGCCGTAGAGCGCGACATCGTTCAAATGGGAACCGAATACGAGATTGTGGACATCGCCTTCGACCGGTGGGGGGCGACGCAAATCACGCAGAACCTGACCGACGCCGGGGTTTCGATGTTCCCCTTCGGACAAGGATTCTTCTCGATGTCGGAGCCGACGAAGGAGACCGAACGGCTGATCCTCGGACGGAAGCTGATGCATCATGGGCACGCGATTCTCCGTTGGAATGTGGACAACATGGTCGTCCGACAGGATCCAGCGGGAAATCAGAAGCCGGACAAGGGGAAGGCGAGGGAGAAGATCGACGGAACGGTGGCGATGATTATGGCGTTCGATCGCGCGCTGCGGCATCGCGGCGGCGAAAAGAATGCCTCGGTGTACGATGGAAAGGGGATGGCATTCCTGTGACCGGCGAGAGAAACAAGCGGCGCACCTTCGAGTTCGTCCGTTCGATACGGATCGGCGATCTGTTCTTTGCCGGCGGGATCGGCTTGCTCGGCTATGGGCTCTATCTGTGGCGGCCGTGGGCGGGATTCGCCGTTACGGGCGCGATCCTGACCGCAGCCGGTCTGTTTTCCGCGTGGATCGAGGCGGGGCGTTTCCGCCCGGTCCGGCCGCTTCCGAAACCCGGAGGGATGGACAAAGGATAGACGATGTTGAGCGCGTTATTCGAAGGGAGATCCAAGGTCGTCGATCTCGGCCATCCGTCGCAGATCGGCCGCGTGGACGAATCCACCGGGCTCTGGTCATGGTTCGGCGGCAGGACGCGGACCGGCGCCACGGTCGACGAAACGTCGGCGATGCGCGTGACGGCGCTTTTCTGCGCCGTCAAGATCATTTCGGAGACGGTCGCACAGCTTCCGTTGACGCTGCTGCGCGACCGGGGCCCCGCCGGCCGCGAGACGGCGCGGACGCATCCGCTCTGGCGCGTGCTGCATTCGCGGGCGAATCCGGAACAGACGGCCTACGATTTCCGCGAGCTCGTGACCGGCTGGGCGGCGCTTCGCGGCAACGGGTACGCCGAAATCGAATCCGACGGCGCCGGCCGGGTCGTCGCGTTGTGGCCGCTGCCGCCGACCCGCGTCCGTCCGCAGCGAAACGATAACCGGAAACTCGTCTATGAAGTCACGCTTCCCGACGGAAAGACCGTCATCCTTCCGGCCGGCCGCATGCTTCATCTGCGCGGATTTTCGACCGGCGGCCTGATGGGGCTCTCGCTGGTCGAACATTTCCGCGAAGCGATCGGGCTCGCGCTGGCGACGGAGGAATACGGCGCGTCGTTCTTCGGCAACGGTTCGCGCCCCGGCGGCGTCCTGTTGCATCCGGGCGAGCTGAAGGAAAAGACCAGGGAAAACCTCAAGCGGAAGTGGGAGGAAATGCACCAGGGGCTGGAAAACGCGCACCGGGTCGCCATCCTGGAAGAAGGGATGAAGTGGGAGCAGATCGGCGTCAACAACGACGACGCGCAGTTCCTCCAGTCCCGCGAATTCCAGATCGGAGAATTTGCGAGGATCCTCCGGATTCCGCCGCACATGCTGGCCGATCTGCGACGGGCGACGTTCAGCAACATCGAGCAGCAGGCGCTCGAATTCGTTCAGCAGACGCTGATGCCGTGGCTGGTCCGCTTCGAACAACGATTCGATCTGTCGCTGTTGACCGACGCCGAAACGGCGGAAGGGTACTACACGAAGTTCCGCGTGCAGGGGCTGCTGCGTGGCGACAACGCCAGCCGCCAGAGCTTCTACCATACCCTGCTGCAAGATGGCGTGATCTCCCCCGATGAAGTCCGCGAACTCGAAGACCTGAACCCGCAGCCGGACGGCATCGGAAAAATCTACTATCGTCCGCTCAGTCTCGGCCAGACAGGGCCGGGCGCTCCAGAATCTCCATCAGACGATCTGGTCGGCGCGGAAGGATCGGCGGGAACGCCCGCGAAACCTATTCCGGTCATGCTCATCAATCAGCGCCGGGCGATCCTTCGGGCCGAAAAACGGAACGCCGCGCGGCGGCGCGAACTCGCCGCGTCGTTCCGCGATGTCTTCGCCGACAAGGCGGCCGAGCTGATCCGGCGCGAGCGGCGCGACGTGATGGAGGGGATTCGCAGCGCGCTGCAGCGCCGCGATCGCCAAGACGTTCAGACGTTTCTCGACAAATATTATTCCAGCCATGCGGCCGTCGTGGAGAAGAAGATGCGCGCGCCGGTGACCAGTCTGATGCGCTCGATTCACAATGCGGCGGCCGACGAGACCGGCCATAGCGCAGATTTCGGGGAACGGATGCAGACGTTCGGCGCCGGATACATCCGGACGCTCGCCGAACGCCACGCCGGCGCGAGCCTCGGCCAGCTCCGCCAGATCGCCGCCGAAACGGCGCCCGATGAGATCGAGGCGGCGCTGGAAAAGCGGTTCGACGAATGGGAAGAGACGCGGCCGGAAAAGATCGCGTCCCGCGAGACCGTCCAGGGAAGCAACGCGGCGGCGCTGATGACGTTCACGATCTTCGCCGTCGCCGCCGTGACCTGGGCGGCGTCGGGAGAGACCTGCCCTTATTGCGCGGCGATGGACGGTCGGACGATCTCGACCGGGACGAACTTCTTTCGGTCGGGCGACGATTTCCGGCCGGACGGGGCAGAGCCGCTCGGCTTCCGCACCGATATTCAGCATCCGCCGATTCATGGCGGTTGCGACTGTCAGATCGTGCCGTCGTGAACGGATCGTCCGTCATCCGCTTGCGCCGCACCAGATCGAAATCGGAGCGGTTGCGTCACGCCTTTGGCCAGTTCGTCGACCAGAACGCGGCGCTGATCGCGCCGTCCCGGGGGATACGGATGTTCGTCGAGTTCGATCCGCAGGTGCGGTCGATCCGGATCAAGGCGGACTTTTCTGCGCAACCGGTTGTGGTCGCCGAAGAATCGAATACAAGGATTTGACAACCTGTCGGGATTTATGATAGAGTTGAATTGAACCGGACGGGGCCGCGCGCGGGCGCGGCGGGAAACGCGAAAAATCGAATACTTGGCCGAACGAAGGGCCGAGAACGCACACGGTGCGATCTCGGCCCTTTTTGTTTTTGCATCGCAGAAGGAACGAGAAGAATGCCCTTCGGAGATTACGCGGACTTCGCGGACTGCGTCGCCAAAAACGGGGACAAGGAGAGTCCGGAGGGATTCTGCGCATGGCTCCATTTTCAGACGATGGGGCAGTGGCCGACCGAAGTCAAAAGCAAGGCCAGATCGGGGGCGATCGAACGCCGCGCCGTTCCCGCCATCGAAGTCCGGCAGGGGGATGACGGGAAGATTCTCGTCGGACATGCGGCGGTCTTCGACGAACTGAGCGATCCGATCTACGGCTTCCGCGAGCGGGTCGCACGGACGGCCTTCGACAAGACGCTGGCCGACGGCGCCGACGTCCGGGCGCTGTTCAATCACAATCCGGATCACGTTCTGGGCCGGACGAAGAGCGGCACGCTTCGACTCAAAGTGGATGCGCGCGGTCTGGCATTCGAGATCGACATTCCGAACACGACCGCCGGCAACGACCTGCGGGAACTCGTCCGCCGCGGCGACATCGGCGGCGTCTCGTTCCAGTTCTATGCGATCCGCGATAGCTGGGGAACCGACGGAGAGGGAACCGTCCGGACGCTCGAAGAGGTCCGGCTGGTGGACATCTCTCCGGCGACGTTCCCGGCCTATCCGCAGTCCGATGTCGCGCTCCGCTCGATCTTCGGCAGGGCCGGGATCGACTGGAATCGCCTGACCGGAGCGGTCGCCGCGCAACGCCGCGGCCAGCCGCTCGGACCGACCGAACTATCCACAGTGCGCCAAACCGTCGAATGTCTGCGCTCGCTTCTCCCTTCCGCGCCGCCCGGGGCCGGGCACCCGGAGGGGATCGCCGCGCAAGACGACGGGATGAGGCTGCGACGGATGAAACTCGAACTCGAATCCATCGGAGGATGACCATGCACAAGCAGATCCGGGAAAAGCGCGAGCAACGCGCGAAGATCTACGAGCAGGCCAAGGCGCTGCTCGGCAAAGCCGAAACCGAAAAGCGGAGCCTGACGGCCGACGAACAAAAGTACTACGACAAAATGTTCGCCGACATGGGAACGCTGAAAACCGAAATCGAAAACTTCGAACGCGCCGAACAGATCGAGAGCGAACTGCGATCGAGCGCCGGCCCGGCGGCCGGGCGTCCGGATCCGGAAGGCGCCCGATCGGACGCCGATCCGAAATCGGAAATCCGCGCGGCCGGATTCCGCACATTTCTGGCCGGCGGGATGGCCGCGCTGACGCCCGAACAGCGGGCGCTGCAGGTCAGCGATCAGTCTGCGGCCGGATATCTGGTCGCGCCGGAGCAGTTCCAGACCGAACTCATCAAGTTCCTCAACAATGCGGTCTTCGTCCGCGGCATGGGAACGGTGATCCCGGTCACGTCGGCGCAGAGTCTCGGCGTCGCCAGCCTCGACGCCGATCCCGCCGATCCGGACTGGACGAGCGAACTCGGAACCGGCGGCGAAGACAGCGCGATGAAGGTCGGAAAGCGGAAGTTCGTTCCGCATCCGCTGGCCAAGCGGATCAAAGTCTCCCGCACGCTGCTGCAGTTGACCGCAGGCGGCGCCGAGACGCTCGTCCGCGATCGGCTCGGCTACAAGATCGGCACGACCGAAGAGAACGCCTTCCTCAACGGCGACGGCGTCAACAAACCCCTCGGCATCTTCGTCGCCAGCTCGGACGGCGTACCGGCGTCGCGCGATACCGTCAACACGACGTCCTCGACCGCGCCCGAAGCCGACGCGCTCGTCGCGGCGAAGTACGCCCTCAAGGGGGGATACCGCGCCAATGCGATCTGGGTGCTGCACCGCGATGCGATCGGCAAGATCGCGCAGCTCAAGGGCTCTGACGGCCAGTACCTGTGGCGGATGGGGCTGGCGCTGAACGAACCGGACCGGCTGCTCAATCTGCCGATCATGGAATCGGAATACGCTCCCAACGCCTTCACGGCGGGGACGTACTACGCGGCGCTCTACGGGCCGAAGTTCTACTGGATCGCCGACGCCTTCGGGATGAGCATCCAGCGGCTAGACGAACTGTACGCCGAGACCAACCAGGTCGGCTTCATCAGCCGCTCGCAGGTTGACGGACAGCCGGTGCTGGCCGAAGCGTTCGTCCGCGTCAAGACCAAACCGTAAGACAGGCCCGAAAAAAGAAACGAAAGGGACGAAACCCGAACCGAAACCGGCGGCGGAAGCCGCGGAAGGATGAAACATGAAACTCGATTCGTTCAATAACACCAAGATCGTCGCGGCGCTGACGCCGCGGCGGGTCTCCGACGATACCGCCCAGGTTGGAAGCATCGTGGATCTCGCCGGATTCCATTCGGCGCTGATTGCGATCGCCGCCGGAACGCTCGCCGACGCCGCGGCGGCGTTCACCGTCCTGCTCGAACACGGCGACGATGCGGCGCTGGCCGATGCGGCCGCCGTGCCGGACGCCGATCTGCTTGGAACCGAGGCGGGCGCGTCGTTCACCGAAGCCGACGACAACGAGACGCGCAAACTCGGCTACATCGGCGTCAAGCGGTACATCCGGCTGACGGTCACGCCGTCGGGGAACGCCGCGGCGGCCGACATGTCCGCCGTCGCCGTTCTGAGCGATCCGCGCGTCGGGCCGAAATCCGATCAGGCCGCCTGATGTGACATGACCGGCCGTCCCGGGGGGATCGTCCCCCCGGACAGCCAATGAATGGAGGTGAGGACACGATGCAGATACGGATGACCAAGACGGCGGCGAGCCCGGAAGGGAACTTCGCGGCGGGAAAGGTCTATACCGTCGGCGTGGAGATCGCCGAGGATGCCGCACGCCAGTTCGTAGAAGGGGGCGCGGCCGAAATCGTTTCCGGACAGTTCGGGCCCAAACTCGAACGGACGGACAACCGTCATAGAAGGGCGGAGAAGCGCGGATGAGCTTTCACGATCTCCCCAAGGGGCTGCGGCCGATCGCCGCGCCCGCCGCCGAACCTGTCAGCGTGGCCGAGGCCAAGGCGCACATGTACGTCACGATCACGGCCGACGACGTGCTGATCGGCTCGCTGATTTCTGCGGCGCGCGAACATATCGAGAATCTAATGAATCGCGCCTTCATCGAGCAGACCTGGGAACTGACGATGGAAAACTTTCCCGGCGGAAATGCGGTCGTGGATCTGCCTCGTTCGCCATTGATCTCCATCGAGAGCGTCAAGTATTTCGACGCCGGCGGAAACGACGTGACGATGCCTCCGGCCGACTATCAGGTGGATGCGGCGTCCGAACCGGCGCGAATCGCCCCGGCGGTCGGATCGAGCTGGCCTTCGGTCGAAACCGAAAAACTCGGCGGCGTCCGGATCCGGTTCAAGGCCGGACATGGCGCCTTGGCCGACGACGTGCCGCAACGGATCAAGCAGGCGATCAACCTGCTCGTCGCCCACTGGTACGAAAACCGGGAGGCGTCGGTCACCGGCACGATCCAGGCGCAGGTCGAGATGGCGCTGAAATCGATCGTCGATGCGGAGCGCGTCTATGAGGTGTTCTGATGCGCGCCGGGCTGCTCCGTCATGCGGTCACGTTTCAGCGGAAAACGCGCACCGGCGATGCGATGGGAGGATCGTCCGACGTCTGGACTTCGTTTCTGGTCACGCGGGCGGCGATCGAACCGCAGAGCGGCGGCGAACTGGGACGGGCCGGACAGCAGGAGCCGCAGCGTTCGTTCCTCGTCGTCATCCGCGGCCGAAGCGGCGTCACGGCCGATATGCGCATCAAGTTCGGCCCGCGCACGTTTCATATCCGATCGGTGCGGGAATGGCGCGAGAAAGGGGTCTATCAGCATCTCGATTGCATCGAGGTTCCCGCTGATGCCTAGCCCGATCCAACTCAACGTAACGACGGCCGGCTGGAAGGAGCGATCGAAGTTCTTCCGCCAATTGCCGAAAGAAGCCGCAAAACAGCTTGCCGTGACGATCAACGATTCGGCCAGGGAATTACGCACAGAACTGCGCTCCCGCGCGCCGCGCAAGACCGGCGCGCTTCGCAAATCGATCCGCGTCGTCCGCCGGGCGTCGGCGCGGCGGCTCCGCGCGATCGTTCAGATCGGAAAATTCTATGCGCTCATGATCGAATACGGCGCGCGGTTCATGTCTGCGATGCCGTTCATCCGGCCGTCGCAGGAAGCGCGGCGCGAGCCGCATCGCAGAGCGGTCAAGAGCGCCGTCAACAGGGCGATCCATGCGATACGGATATGACCGGCGGATCGGCGCTGCGCCCCATCTGGGAGGCGGTCTTCGCCCTGCTATCGGCGGATTCGACGCTCATGGCGATGGTCGCAGGGATATTCGACGCGGCGCCGGAAGGGACGGCCTATCCGTTCGTCCAGATCGGCGAAGCATTCGAGGTCCGGCAGGACACGTTCCAGCGGGAGGGAAAGGTCTGCATCCTCGACATCAACATCTGGTCGCTCGATTCCGGCGGCGGCGCCGGCGCGACCTACGCCGGTTACCGGCAGGCGCTCTCGATCGGCGAGCGGATCGCGTTCTTGCTCGACGACGCGGCGCTGGCCGTGTCGGGCTACGACATCCACGATGTGACTCATTCCGAAACTCGGCTCTTCCGCGAAGCCCAGCCGGATGGACGCATCCTGCGTCGCGTTCTGCAGGAATACCGCGTCTGGGCGATCCGGCAATGAGGGCGCCATGAGTTTCGCTTCGGGAAAAGGCGGAGATCTCTACGTCGGCGGATTTGCGATCCATGATCTTCTGCGGCAATTTTCATATACAAATTCGGCCGACGTTCACGATGTCACGACGTTCAAGAGCGACTCGCGCAAATTCATCGGCGGCCTGCGCAACGGGGTATTGAGCGCCGAAGGGATTGTGGACTCGGGCAATGAAGGGCAAGTCCGCGCGTTGCTAAGCGCGACCGGAAAAGTCTGGACGGCGTTCCCCGCGCCATCGGCGCCGGGCGACAGGGGGGCTGGACTGCTTGCGACCGCGATCGAATACAGCCTCTCGACGCCGGTGGACGACATCGTCGGATTTTCGCTGTCGGTCCAGTCTGATGTCGGCATCGAACCGATCGCGTTGATTTATTACGCGCTGGAAACGGCTTCGGGACAAAGCGGGATCGTGGATCAGGGGATGGCGACGGCGCAGGGGGGGAGCGGATATTTGCAGGTTCCGCTTCTGGCCGGAACGTCGCCGACGCTCGATGTCGAGATCCGGCAGAGCAACGACAACTTCGCAGTGGACGATACGCTGCTGGCGGCCTTTTCACAGGTTACGGCGGGAGGAATCGGGCAACGAATCGAATTTTCTGGAACCGTGAAACGCTATGTCCGCGCCAGGTGGACGCTCGGCGGCACGTCGCCGCAGACGGCGTTTTTAGTCGGACTTCATCGCAATTAAAGGAGAAATCTATGGCATTCGCATCGGGCAAAGACGGAGTCTTCAAGATCGACGATTCGGGAGGGGTGCTGCGCAACATCAGCAACAAGGTCGTCAGCGTCAACTTTCCACAGAGCGCCGACGTTCACGACGTCACGGTCTTCGGCGACGACAGCCGGAAGTTCGTTCCGGGGCTGAAGAACGCGACGTTCAGCGTCGAAGGGGTCTTCGACGGCGCCGCGGCCAGCGTGGACGAAATCCTCCAGGGGATCGTCGGCAAGGAAGGGTCGTTCGAATACGGCCCGCAAGGGGGGACGGCCGGCCTGCCGAAGTACACCGGCGAGTGCATCGTGACCGAGTACGGCGCCTCGACCCCGGTGGACGACAAGGTCAGCTTCAGCCTCAGCCTTCAGGTGACGGGCGACGTGACCCGAAGCGCTTACGCATAAGGGGGGAATCATGGAGGCAACGGACGCGACGCCGAAGATCCTCAGCGCGGCCGAACTGCTGGCCGCAGACGATCTTCCGGAACGGATGATCTTCGTCCCGCAATGGCAGGGTTCGGTGCGGGTGCGGGCGCTGTCGCTGGCGCAGCAGGATCACATCCGCAAAAGCGCGATGTCGGGCGGCAAACTCGACAACGAGAAGATGCAGACGCTGATGGTCATCCACTGCATGACCGAGCCGCGCCTGACCGAAGCCGATTACGACCGGCTCCGGCAGAAGAACGCCTTTGCTCTGGATCTGGTCGCCGCCGAAATCATGGAACTTTCTGGCATCTCCTCGGACGCGCTCAGGCGGGCGCGTGCATCCTTTCTATCGGGGGCTGAAGGACCCGGCGTCGTTTCCGCAGGACGCGGAGCGGGCGTTCCGGTTTTCGCTGGCGCGGATGCTGAAAATGACGGTCGCGGAATTGACCCGGCGGCTGACGATGGAGGAATGGGCGGAGTGGGGAGCGTTCCTGGAAGCGGAGAATAGGGTGACCGCCGAACGCCGCAAACAGGCGCAGGCCGAAGCCCGGATGCGCCCGTCCCGCGGGAGACGGTAGCCGTGGCCGAACAGACCGACCGGCTGCGGACGATTCTCGAAGCCGACATCACCGCGTACGCACGCAATATGTCGCGCGCGGCTTCCGTCATGGAGGGATTCGGTACGGTCGCCAAGCTCGTCGCCGGCGCATTCGCCGGAAAGAAGCTCTTCGAGGGATTTTCCGGGATCGTCGAGGCGGCCGACGAGAGCGAAGCGGCGCAGCGCAAGCTCGCCCAGGCTCTCTCCAATACCGGCCAGCTGTCGGCGGAAACGGTCGCAGCCTTCGATGAACAAGCGGCCGCGATGCAGGCGATGACGACGTTAGATGATGACGCCGTGACCGGCCAGCAGGCGCTGGCCGTTGCGCTGGGGGCGACGGCCAGGGAGGCGCTCGATCTCGTACCCGCCGCCGCCGATCTCTCGGCGGCGGTCGGGATCGGACTGGACGAAGCGACGCGGGCGTTGACGCTGTCGCTCGACGGCAACATCGGAATGCTGGGACGCTACGTCCCTGCCGTCCGCGACATGACCGATGCGCAGCTCGCGGCGGGCGCCGCCGTGGATCTCGTCGCCCAGAGTTTCGGCGGTTTCGCCGGACAGGAAGCGCAGACGCTGACGGGCGCGATGACGCAGATGCGGAACGCCTTCGGAAACATGCTCGAAGAACTGGGGAAGACGATCACGCAAAACGAGAACGTCCGCAAGGCGGTTGAAACGGTGACGAAGGTCTTCCATATTCTTGAAAAAGGGATAACCGACAATCGCGATGAAATTGGAAAATTTGTGACTCGAACAATGTCGGGCTTAATCAAATCATTCGGCTACATGATTTCGATTCTTGGAGATGCAGTCAAAGCATGGAGCAATCTCTGGGGTACGCTGGGTCAGGCTACATTAGCGTTCGAGCGTTGGAATCTCGAGGCGGCCGAAAAGACGAAAATCCCCGAAGTGATCGCCGACCACAAAGAATATGTTCGATGGCTCGAAGAGGCGGTTAGGTCACAGGCCTTAGCTGCAAACGAAGCAGAAACATTTAGGCAAATTGCCCATCAGATGGGCGCGGAAATCGCATATCTCGGCGATCAGATGATCGACGCCGATGCAGGCACGGCGACGCTGACGAAATCGTTCACGGCGCTCAACGCGGAATCCGGAAACGTTGCCACGCAAGTCGGAGCCATTTCTACCAGTTTGGACGATCTGGCGTCCGGGCTCAGTCTCAAAGGCAAAGGATTTGCATTCAAGGTAGATTTGCTTTTCCCGGAGATGGCCGAAATTCAGAAGCAATTCGGCGGTGGCGGAAAGTTCGGCGCGGCGATGCCGGTGACGCTGGAGATGCCGGACACATCGTTCGTCTCGGAAGCGATTGCCAAGCCGATGGCCGACAGCATCATCGAGGCGATCGGTCAAGGGCTGAATGCGCTCCAGAGCGGAATCGGGAGTACGATCTCCACCGCGATCATCTTCCTGTCGGAGATATTCGAAGAAGAACTCGAAAGTCTCGCGGAGGGGATGGCGGACACCATCCAAAAGATCGCGCCGATCGTCGGCGCCGTTCTGGATATGTTGGCGAATTTCACGCCGGAATCGCTCGACAAAACGATCAAAGGGTTCATGGAGGGCTTCGTCTCGGCACTCTCCAACATCGGCCCGGCGATCGCCGTGCTGATCGACAACCTCGACGAGATCGCCATCGGGATCGTACAGGCAGTCATAGGATTGCTGGCCGGGATTGTGGCAAACATCCCGAATTTCATAGGCGCGATTCTGAATACCGCGCTGGAACTCATCACACAGATCGTTCCGCGCGTGATCGGAACTTTGCGCGATGTGTTCCGGATGGCAGGACAAGTGATGAAAATCATCTGGAGCGATCTGGCGAGCCATGTAACCGGAATTTTAACCACCCTGGGAAATGGGCTGACGTCGTTCTTCGATTCGTTTCTCGATTTCGAGGAGATTCAGCAGACGTGGGCGGGCGCAGTGGCGCGCGGGATCCGTGATTTCTTCGCCGTCACAGTCTCCGACGCGCTCTCGAAATTCGGAACGTTCATGTCCGGCGTGTTTTCGTCCGTCGTGGGTTTCTTCAAAGGAATCGTCAACTGGTTTTTCGGTCTGTTCAATAAAATCATCGATGGGCTGAATGAGATCCCCGGCGTGAATATCCCCCACATTCCGGCGTTGCACTCCGGGGGGATCGTTCCCGGTCCGGCCGGGCAGGAAGTCCCGATTATGGCGCTCGGCGGCGAACGGATCGTGCCGATGGACGAGGCGCAGGAAGGCGGCGGATGGGGCCGTGCGATCAACATCACCATCAACGAGGCGCGCAGTCCCGGAGAGACGGTAGATGCGCTCGTACAGGCGCTCAAGATGGGCGTGCGCACGAATCGAATCCATCCTATGGTGCTGGCATGATTCTCGGTTATCCAGGATACAATTCTGCCTACGGAAGATTCGTTCGCGTGGGTCTGTCGAACGTCATGGGGACATTCGTGGCCGGCGAGCGGCTGTTGTCAACGGTGGGCCCCGCTTCCGGCAGCGGCTTCATTCGTAACTTCAATGCTGCGCTTGGTTATCTCGATATTTACTCCGGCCGGGCGAAATTCGTGACGGGGATGACCGTTGCGGGCGAAGTAAGCGGTGCGGCGGCGACGGTGTCCACCGCAGAATCGTATCAGCGCGGAAGGGCGGAGATCGTTGCCGCGCAGACGACAGGACTGGCGGCGGGGTACTACGCGCACGCTTTACAGACCTACGACCTGTCCGACGCGGCGAAGTTCACCGTGAACACATCTGCAAGGATCGTGTTCGATACAACGACCGGCGCGGCGCTGCCGACGCCCAGGTTCGTCCTGCTGAGTGGATTCAGGACGACCTACGACTACCGGCTCAACAATACGCCCCTCACGACCATCGTCGTGGAACAGGCCGACGATGCGGCGTTCACGCTGAACATCGAAGCACTGGCCGCGTTGACCGACGGATCGCCGACCGATGGGCCGGGAGCGTTCGGACAATCGAATCTATACATCCCGCTGACGTACCCCGGTTCGCCGCGGCAATTCCTGCGGTTGAGACTCATTTCGTCATCGTTTGTGACCGTGGGCATCGGCAATCTGTGGATCGGCTCAGGAATAGACTCGGAGATCGATGAGGGATGGAACTTCACGGACGGATTCGAGGCGACAAACATCGACAGAGGCCGATATGCAGAGACAGAGGGCGGCGCGATCAGCCGCGTCCACCGCGCGCCGATCCGGAGATACGATGTCATGGCGCGGATCAATCGCCGGTCGTGGGACAAGTTCGCCGATGCCGTGGAGGGGCGGATGTCGCGGGACGACTTCGATGGAAGCGTCATCGACGATCCATCCCACCCCTGGGCGGTCTGTCTCGATCCCGACAACAAGACCCGGCTTGTCACCGGACGGCATATCTTTAGCGGGCTTTTCCGGCTCGACGGCAATGTCTCCGTTCGTGACACGGGCGCACGCGATTCGACGGGAGTGTTCTTCCTGCCCGACATTCCATTGAACCTCCGGGAATGGCGATGATCCGATTGGAATATTGGGTGAGCGTCGCGCTGGACGGCGCGACCCTGTACGCGACGACGGCAGAGACGGAGGGAGATCTGCTCGTCGGGGGCGTCCGGCAGCGGTTCCGCCCAACGCTGCGCGTTGGAGAGATATCGCAGGCGTTCGCGGCATTCGATTCTGCGTCGCCATCCCCTCCCGCGACGTGCCGCGTGACGCTGGTCAACCAGGATGGGTGGCTGAACGAATTCCTTGGCTTCGGCGCGCATGCGCGGACGTGGGACAATCGCATCGTCACGATCAAATACCGGCAATCCGATGCGACCATCCTGAGTTCGTTCGAAAGCCTTGCGATGGAGATGACCGGCCGCGTCAGCCGCGGGACGCTGCGGCATACGCGCGATGACGTATCGTTCGATGTGTACGACATCAGATACGGCCACAACAGGCCGGTGCTATCTGCGGCGTTCGACGATGGGACATATCCGAACGCGCACGACGACGCAAAGGGCCGATACATCCCCCTCGTCTTCGGAGATTTCACGCAAGGGATCCTGCCGGCGCAAATCGGGGGCGTGTCTCCCGGCAGGCTCCCGGCGTTCTGCACGGACACGGCGGCGACGGCCTATCCTTTCAAGGCAGCGAACCATGCCATCTCGGATATGGCGGTGTTCTGGTTCGACGCATCGGCCGGAACCGTCGTGCAGTTGGGCGGCGGCGACTACACGGCTACGACCGGCGGGTTCACGCTTTCGGCGTTGCAGTCTGCAGCGACCGATATCGCGAGCGACCGGTACACGGTGAACTGCAAGGGCCGTTCGGCCGTCCGGCTCGTCTCCGGCGGGAGCGGCGTCCTGGAGTCCGCCGCAGACATCATGGCCGATCTTCTCGTGACGTTCGGCGGGGCGGTGTACGGAACGGACTTCGACGGCATCGGCTGGTCGGCGGCGCATACGACTGGGGACCAGCATCCGAACAGACGGTGGATCGGGGAACAGACGACGGTCATGGAAGCCGTCTCGCAGATTGCGTTCGAAAACAGTTACCTGTTCTTCACAAATCCAGAGAGGTACAAGCTGATCTTCAATCTTCCGAGCAGGACCGTCGTCGCAGATGTGCGCGACGTAGACCCGCTCGTGGACTCGGTCGAATCGGTCTACGACCCGGACTCATCGTACGTCAACCAGATCTACGTATATTTCGATCCGGACGTCTCTGGCGGCGACGGCGCCGAACGTAGAGGCAACGTGAGGATAGACAACGCGACTGCGCAGACCGAGTACGGCGCCGTCGTATCGGGCGAGTTCGACTTCTGGTGGTTGTGGAACAAAGAGAACGTGAGTTTGCAGAGCGAGCGCAAGCTGTTCGTCCTGTCGAGCCGAATGCACTACGTCGATTTCGACCTCGCGGCGAACGATCCCAACTCTCCGTTCTGGAGGTTGACTCTGAGCGATGTCATCCGTCTGTCTCACTGGCAATATGCGGCGGCGCCCCTGCAGGTATGGAGCATCGTGCGCGACGCGCAAACCGGCAAGATAGCGCTCAGGACGCTCGCCGTGCAAGACGTATTCCAAGTATGGCAGTGGTCGGGGATCGCCAATGGAGCGGACGTGACGTACCCCATGCGATGGAACGACGCAGCGGTGACGAAGAGTCCTGCGGGAAGGTGGTTCTAATGGCCTTCGTCAGCACCAATCCCGTCGCCGTCGGCGACTATGGACTCAAGTCGCAGTACGACGCGGTATTTGCGAACACGCGATTCTTGCACGACGACGTACTGAAGCTGGATGGCGACGGGGGCGTCGTTCTCGGAAAAACGTCTCCGCTCTACGCCGCCGATATCTACCGCGACGTCTCGAACGACAGGATCGAGATCGTCGGCGGCCCGAATCCTGCGAACGATGCGAGACTGTTCCTGTTCGGCAGCACGGAATCCGGGGCGTACAGCGGCTACATCGTCCTGCGCACGGGGAACGATCCGTTCACGATCGCTGCGAACGGAGGTGCGAAAATCATCGATTTCACGCCGGCAGCGCTCATCGATTCGACGGGGCTTCTTCGGCGAGACGTCGATACCGAATCGCTGGAGGTGCGCGGCGGGCCGGACGGAAACGACGCGCGGATAATCGTCTATGGGCAAAATGCCGCGTCGGCACATAGTCTTTTCTTCAGATCGCGTGCAGACAACAGTCCGTTCTCGTTCATCCGCAATGACGATCAGTTTTGCGTGAAACTCGATCCATCTACCGGTGAATATACTTTCTACAGACCATCGAGTAACGACGAAAAGATTCTACTGAAGCCCGACGCCGATCCGGCGATCAGTCTTTACATCAACGGTTCGGTAAAATCCATCTGGGGCGTATCGGGAGACGACGCTACATTCCAGGCCGCCGGAAATATCGGGTTCGTCTCTGATAACGATGGCAGTGGACACCAATGGACGTTCAGACTGGACGGTGCGCTTTCACTTCCGAGCACGAGCGGGCCCGCTTCATATATCGAAGGCACAATCTGGTACGAGAGTACGGCGGCTGCGGGCCAGAGATTGAGGGTGATGATTGACGGCGTTGAAAAATATATCAACGTGACCGCGTGAGAAAAGGTAAAACTGTCCGCAAGATTGTTCTGTCCGAAGCGCAGCGCATTGCACTTCGGAGCACGATGCAGCTGCGCGATGAAGCTGCACGCCGAGCGGCGGAGCCGTTCGAGAAGGAGATCCAGGCCGTCGCGCGATCGGCGATAAAGGATGCCGGGCACGATCCCGACGCGCACGCATGGCGGATCGAGGACGCGACGTTCACACATCTCATTTCACCCGACGCGGACAAAAAATAAGCGATGTCTTTCCAATCTTTCCGAGTCCTCGATCGAGATGACGTCGTGGCGACGACGGGCAATCAGAACATCGCGCGGCCGGATGGAACGCCGGAAGTCTGCAAGATCGAAATTCAGAACAACGGATCGTCGACCGTTCGCGTGAAGTTCGGCGCGCCGGCCGTCGCCGGAACGGGCCGGGCGATCGCGCCGGGAGAGATGTACACGACGCTCGAACCGATCGACGCCGACGATCTGAACGTCATTGCCGACAGCGGGACCGCCGCGCTGGCGATCGGATTCTGGTTCTGATATGCCGATTGCAGGAAGCAGAAAGAGTCTCGCATTCAAGCCATTCGGGGCGGATGGCAATCTTCCGGCCGCGCTGGATTCGGCCGTCACGATCGAGAACGACGGCGAACTGGACGGGTTTTCCGCCGTCGGCTTCGTCATCGTTCCGCCGGACGGCGGGGAAGTCAAATTCGAGGGTTCGTTCGACGGCGTGCGATGGGAGGGGATGAGCTTCAAGTGCACGACGCTCGACATCAAGACGAGCCGGATATCACACGCCGAGATGGTCGCCGCCGGCGCGGCCGCGCTCCTCTTCAACGGCTCCATCAGCTCGATGCGAATGTTCCGGTGCCGCGTGATTTCCGCCGGAACGTCGCCCGGCGTGTTCCACGGCAATATGTCACGCGAAACGTCGACGCAGGAAAACATCGAATCGGGCGCGGCGCCGCACGAATCCGGCTATGTCATTCGCAATGCAGCCGTCGATCTGACCGCCTCCGGCGAAACGACCGTCGTCACTCCTACGGCGGGGAAACGGCTCATCGTAACCAAGGTTGCGGCGTCCATTCTCGGCATAACTGCGGGATCGATCGCCCTCTATTTCGGAATCGACACGCCGGCCAACCGGGTTCACAAGGAGTTTATCGACGTCGGCGCGGCGGTCGGCGACCGGTTCCAGACCTTGTTCCTCAATGGACGGATCGCCGCGGCGATCGACTCTCCCCTCAAAGTCAATCTGATCGGCACCATCGGCGACATCGCACTGACGGTCGATTACTACGAGATATTTTGATGAGCGGCAATGGGATCAAAGGATCGTTCAGCATCGGGCCCCGGGCTGGCGCGGCGCTGATTTCGGCAGCCATCGCGGGGCTGGCCGCGCTTGCCAATCAGATGGGCGCTCCGGCGTCAGCGGCGGATATGAAGGAAATCCAGACCAGGCTGGAGGGCGCCACGCAGCAAGCGGCCGCAGTTTCGGCGGCCATGAGCGAACATGCCGTCTTCGACGCACAGCGCGATCTGGATCGCAGGGAGAAAGAGCGGGAGCAGGACGCACGGCTCAATAAAGTTGACGAGAAGCTGGACAGATTGATCGAAGCGCTGTCGGCGACGAACCAGCGGCTCGAGCGGATCGCGGGACAACTGGAATCCCGCGGCGGATCCCGAGGGGGGCGATGATGCCGGCAACGGGTTTCGACGCCGCGATGACGGTGATCCTCAAACACGAAGGCGGATTTGTGGACGATCCGCACGATCCGGGCGGAGCGACGAACATGGGGATATCGAACCGGGCGCATCCGGTCGACCGCGATCACGATGGGGACGTGGATGCACAGGATGCCCGCCAGTTGACGATCGCCGAGGCCAAGTCCATCTATCGTTCGCAGTATTGGGACGCCTGCAAGTGTGGCCTGCTGCCTCCGGCGCTGGCGCTCTGCGTGTTCGATGCAGCCGTCAATCAGGGAGCGGGATATGCCAGAAAAAAGCTGCAGGAAGCGCTTGGAGTGAAAGTGGATGGCGCGATCGGCCCCGTGACGCTGGCGGCGGCGGCGAAAAATCCGTGGCAGACGATCTACAAATTCCAGGCCATGCGGTTGCGATCCTATGCCGCCGATAGAAATTACGGGCTTTATGGAATGACCTGGTTCCGCCGCACGCTCGAAACGATGGCGGCGGCGGCGAGGATTGCATGACGACGACGACAGAAAACAGCCAGAAAGGATGAAACGATGAAAACCCTTCTACGAACCGTTCTGCGAATCAACCCGCTCTGCATCTGCATAGCGTTGCTGCTGGCCGTGCTCTGGACGCCGCAGATCTTCGCGCTGGAGGCGGCCGCCATGCCCGATGAGATTTCCACGTCTGAGGATCCCGGATATTCGACGCTCCAGACCGTCATCGCCGCGGCGCTGACCGCGCTTCTGGCCGCCATCGGGATCCCGGCGGCGCTCGTGCCGCTGCTAAGCCTGCTGATCGGCGCTCTGGCCAGAGTGGTCGTCCCGGCGATCGAGCAGAAACTTCGCGGCAAACCGGGGCCGATCAAGAAGGAAGCGGCGGTCGCTGAATTGAAGAGAATGCTCCCGGCGCTGCTTCACGCGCTCCCCAGGACGAAGGCGCTGATCGACCTTCATATCGAAGCGCAGGCGGGCAAGATGCCGAAGCGGTCGGTCTCCGACGTCGAGCACATGCTTTAGTTCCGGGCGCGGGCGGGGGGCGGGAATACCTTGTCCAGGCCTCCCCCGTTTCCCCCCGCGTTCCGGATTGATTCGCGCCGCCGCCGTTTTTGCCAGCGTCAGGATCCGATCCGACGATTCCGGATATATCTATGCGAATTCGCGTCCGAACGGATGCCATCCACAACTCCGCCGCACAAATGGTAGCGAAACGGTAGCGGCAGGCAAAACGGCCAAGGGCGAATCTCGTCATAACCCATTGAAAGAACTGGCGCCCGACGCGGGATTTGAACCCACTACCTTCGGCTTCGGAGGCCGACGCCATAGGCAAAATATGGGGGATTCGTTCGCTGGTCATTGCCTATTTATATGCCGTTCGTACAATAGAAAATCACGCAGACTACCCGCACGATCACGCACAAATGGTAGCGGCAACGGTAGCGGCAGATGTGGTACGATGGGAGATCGGCAGCGGCGAACCGGCCGCGCCGAAGAGGTCTGGACATGAAGCTCAACGCTCGAACTCTCCGCGAACTTCGTTTCCCGTTGGGCGCCCATCCGCGCTCGACGTTCGCGGTCTGGGAGGAAATCCATCGCGGCGCGTGGATCGGCTGCCGCGTCTATCCGTCGGGACGGAAGGTCTTCGTCCTCAAATATCGCGCCGCCGGACGGCAGCGGATGACGTCGCTCGGCGACGCTGCGGCCTTGAACGTCCATGAGGCGCACCGGAAGGCCGCGGCGATTCTGGCGGCGATCGAGCGGGATGAACCGGCCGCCGCCGAACATGCGACTCTGGCCGATCTGGCCGCGCTCTACTTCCACCGGCACGCCGAGACGCGCTGGAAACCTCATCGCGTCCGCGAAGAGCGCTGGCGGTTCGCCCGCTACATCGTCCAGAGTCCGCAATACCGTCCGGCATGGCTGCGGACGACGCCGCTCGCTCCGCGCCGCTTGCGCGACATCCGCCGGGCCGATATCGCCGAACTGGTCGACGCGATCCGGCGGAATTCGATTTACGAGGCCAACCGCGTCCGCCGGCTGCTGCATGCGATGTTCGAGCGCGCACCAGACTACGGACTCATGGGGGAAACGCGCAACCCGGTTTCGGGCGTCGCGCTCTATCCGGAGCGCCGCCGCGACCGCTGGCTGCGGCCGGAAGAAATCGCGCGGCTGGGGCCGCTGCTGGCCGCCGCGCCGGCGCGGCGCCGGGTCTTCTTCTGGCTTGCGCTGCTCACAGGCGCCCGGCGCAACGAATTGGCCAGACTGCGATGGGCGGATGTCGATGCCGCGGCGGGCGCCGCCTATCTGCCGGAAACCAAGAACGGGCGGCCGCGCCATCTGCTGCTGCCGCGTGCGGTGATCGCATTGTTGGGCGAACTGCCGCGGCTGCCGGACAATCCGCATGTCTTCGGCGGGAAGCCGGGGGAGCATGAACTGCCGATGCGGGACGCGCAGAAACGCTGGTCGGCGATCCGAGGGCTGGCGGGGCTGCCGGACGTGACGATCCACGATCTGCGGCGGACGTATGCGTCGTGGCTGAGCAATTCCGGCGTCTCCGAGGAATGGATCGCGTTTCTGCTGGGGCACTCGAACTCCTGCGTCACCGCGATCTACGCCCGCAAGCAACTGGAACAGATGCGGCCGCAGATCGAGGCGGTCGCCGAGGCGATGATCCGCTGCGCGAATGGACGATCCATCCCCGACGAGGCGATCTTGCACTTTGGGGCGATCCCGGCGGGGACGAACTAGGCGCGTTCTCCGCCGCCGAACGCGGTCAGCAGCCAGTCCGGCCGGTGAAGGCCGTAATTGAGTTCGCGCAGCTTCTTTCCGGCGAAGTCGGCCGGGACGAAGATCGCCCCGCGATCGCGGCGGATCATCGACTTCGGCCACCAGACTTCGATGCAGAGCGTGCGGCCGTCGTGCGTCGTCATCGGGCAGACAAGCATCAGTCCCTTGTCGGTTTCGTCGCGGACATCTCCCTCGATCCGCACCATGCCGCCATCCCCGGCGATCTTGCCGCCGTAGCCGGACGCGGGCGGCGCGGAATCGCGTTCGCCGGATGCAGACGCGGATTGCATGAGAAAAACCCGGTAATACCGGTAGCCGAACCAGGGAAGAACCGGCAGAAGCAAAATCGCCGCCGAAGGGCTTCCCGCGACGATCATCGAAACGGTTCCCATCAGCCAGATCGCCGGCCAGACGATGGGGCCGATGTCGCGGTCGAGAAGCCGGCGGCTCATCTCTGACGCCCCAGCGCCGCGGCGCCGCCGTCGCTGGCGTCGGAATCCGGCAAACCGCAGCCCGCCGACGCCATCAGCAGAAACCCCGACGATCCGAAGCACTTGACAAATACGGAATACCATGTTAATCTATCCGTCAATTACGGAACTCGCATCGGCGACACGTTACATTCTACGGCAACTTACGGAACAAGTCAATGGCGGAAGTGGCGCAGCGCGGCGATCTGATGGAAACGGCGGATGCCGCAATTTATCTCGGCAAGCAGCCGCGGACGCTCGAAGACTGGCGCTCGAATGGCAAGGGGCCGAAATATTTGCGCGGCAAACCGGTACGGTACCGGAAGGGAGATCTCGACGCCTGGCTGGACGGCCAGGCGATCGAGCCGGCCAGCCGCATGGGAAGCCGCAAGGGCGCGACGGCGGCGGCGGGGGCGGTATGAAGGCGCTGCTGGCCGTTCTGGCCGTCGCCGGCGCCATCATGGCCATCTGGGCGTTCCGTCTCCTCGTTTGCGATTACAGGAGCCTTTTGCAGCGTGAGCAACACTGGCGTAACGAAGCGCTGGCCTTGGCCGCCCGGGTCCGGGAACTCGAATGGAAAATCTCGATCGCAAGCGGCGGCGCGCCGTGGCGCAATGTCTGGCATGGACCATCCAGGAGCGTCGAATGACGCCGCCATCGATGATCGGGCGCGCTTTCCGGTCGACGGCAGGAGCGCCCGAAATGAGCGTCATTCATCCGGCGCGGCCGGACGCAGATGCAGACAGGCTGCTGAGCCCGGATGAGGCGGTGAATTTTCTAGGCCGTGGCATAGAAAAACGGACGCTGGCCAACTGGCGCGCCCAGCGGCGGGGGCCGCGGGCGGTCCGGATCGGACGCAGCCCCGCCTATCCGCTGCGCGAACTGCGCCGCTACTCCCGTTGGCTGCAGGCGGGGGCGCCGGAACCGTATGCGGCCTTCGAGAATCCGTACCACTTCGATCCCATGCTGTCCGGAACGGAATTCGCCCGGACGTGAACCTGGAAACCAGAGGAGGAAAGGACAGATGAAATCCAATCTCGAATTCACAGGACTGGCGGACCTCAAGGGGGGCGCGGCCATCGCGCTCTTCGATGAGGCGTTGCACGATGCGATTCTCAACATCCTCGATCCGAACTATCCCCCCGGGCGGAAGCGTGAGGTCTCGCTGAGCGTCCGGCTGACGCCGGACGAAGACCGGCGGGATGCGAAGATCGAAATCGAGTGCGCGCTCCGGTTGCCGAACAAGACGTCGATCACGACGCGGCTGTTCGTCGGAATGCGGGACGGACAAGTCGTCTCCGCCGAAGAGCACCGGGACCAGTTGCCGATATTCCAGAATCCCGAATCGAAACCGGCGGCCAAAGTGACCGCCATCCACGGAGGGAAATCATGACCGGCGAAGCGATGAAACAACTGATCGACACGCTGCAGGCTGCGGCGATGGTCGAAGAGAAGGAATTCGACGGCCGCAAGTACACCAGCCGGCCGGTGCATCTGGTCAAACTGCCCAGACCCGATCCACTGGAAGCCGGGACGCTGGGGGCGGTCGTGGACTATCTGGCCGAAAACCGGGACGGACTCGATCACAAGCAATTGACCGTCCACATCGTCCACGAACGGAGCGTCCAGATCGTAGGTCGGATCGATCTGCAGGACATGAACCGTCCGGTCTATCTGAGAGCGACGCCGATGGCGAACGATCTGGTCGACAGATTCGTCAACCGGTATCTGCCGACCGAGGAATTCTGCATCGGGCTGATGACGCTCTTCGCGCCCGATCCTGCGGGCCGGCGGGCGGGGCTGCTGGCCTATGCCGGGAACCTGGTCGAAGCGGGAACGCTGGAATTGAACGATGGGGGCGCGTCGGTGACGGCGACCGTGCAGAAATCCCTGGTCAACCGCAAGGACGAGACGTTCGTCAATCCGGCGGCGCTGATCGCGCGGCAATCGTTTCCGGAGATCGTTCTCGGTCCGCGCGATTTCATCTTCCGGCTGCAACGGTCGGACGACGACGGCAACGAAGCCGGAGTTCCGCAGGCGGCGCTCTTCGAGGCGGACGCGGGAGTATGGAAGCTCGATGCGGTGGCGAAGATCGCGGCGTGGCTGAGAATGCGGCTTGCGGAAAAGAAACTCGACGGAGAAGTCGGGCTGATCGTCTGAGCGTGTTTCATCGCCGTCACCGGCTGCGAACTAAACGAGGGTTACGTGGAGATTGCCCGCAAGCGGATCGCGGAGGCCCGATGCCCGCGTTGAACTTCATGAAGCGGTTCGCGTCGCCGGTCGAGAGCGGCGTCAAGCGGACGACGATCCGCGCCCGCGACGCCTGGACGCGGGAGCGGATCGCCGCCGCCATCGAACCGAAAAGCCGAGCGCTGCCGGCCGCGGCGCTCCGGGAGTTGAAATGACCCTTCGACAGGCTCAGGGCGGCGCCTGCGCATACTGCAACCAGCAGATCCGCACATTCGTCTACCGGGCGATCGGCAAGAATTTCTGTTCGCAGGAATGCGCCGTCAACGCGCACGAATTCATGAAGGCCGCGGAACGGCTCGGACTCGCATCCGGATGCGTTGCGGACGCCGGCGAAGCCGCCGCCGGGGCCTGCAAGCGTCTCGGCCTCTCCGCGCCGGTCTCGACCGGCGCGTGGATCGCCCGGAACCTCGGCGACGGGATCGAGGCGGGGCTGTGGGATATGAAGTGGGGGCGGGGCGCGTGAGCGGGACGCTTCAAGCACTGCTCGATGGCGGCATTTTCGTCGGCGATGTCCGTGACACGCTCAAATGTCTCAGTTCGGATTCGATTCATTGCGTCGTGACATCCCCTCCATATTGGGGGTTGCGCGATTACAATTGCGATGGCCAGATCGGTCATGAGGCGGTACTGGATGACTACATCATCGAGCTTGTGCGCATGTTTCGCTCGGTGCGGCGCGTGCTTCGGGACGACGGAACACTCTGGCTGAATATGGGCGACAGTTATGCGACTACGCACTCCGGGAAACAGGGTCTTAGCAGCCAGCGCAGAGGACGTTGGTTTACCGCCGAAAATACGTTGAATCGCGTCGGAGACGGGATCAAGGCGAAGGATTTGATCGGGCTGCCGTGGCGGCTGGCGCTGGCGCTCCAGGATGACGGATGGTGGTTGCGCGCCGACATAATCTGGAGCAAGCCGAATCCGGTTCCGTCGCCCGCTAAGGACAGGCCAACGATTGCCCATGAATACATCTTCTTGCTCTCCAAGTCCGCGCGGTATTTGTATAGGGACAAAGCGATTTCCGAGCAGGCCGTGACCGGCCACCGGCGCCGCAATGTGATTCCGAAAGCATGGGACACCGGCCCCGGTTCGCATCGTGGAAAGCAGGGACACTATGCGAAAGGTCGGGCTCCCCGCGTAAGAAATCCTCAACCCTTTGGAAGCGACGGAACGCGCAACGCCAGATCGGTCTGGACATTCCCAACGCAGCCATCGAAGTTCCGGCACCACGCTACGTTCCCGGAAGAACTCGCCCGGCGGTGCATCCTCGCAGGATCGCATACCGGCGAGATCGTGCTTGACCCATTCTTCGGGAGCGGAACCGTCGGCGTCGTCGCAGAACGCCTCGGCCGCCGCTGGATCGGCTGCGAACTAAACGAGGGTTACGTGGAGATTGCCCGCAAGCGGATCGCGGAGGCCCGACGAACGCCGGGCCGTGGAGGAGTTACGTGAGCGGAATTAACGCCGACGCCGTGCTGGCCGCGCTGAGCGCCCGGCAGGGGCGCGAGATGGGGATTACGGTCAAGGAACTGGCCGCGCGGCTGCGCGCCGGCGCCCTGTTCGTCCGGAAGAACGACGACCGCACCGTGCGCGCGGCGGTCGAGGAATTGCGCCGAAAGGGCGTCCATATTTGCGGGACGCCCAGCGACGGATATTACATCGCCCGCACAGAGGAGGAACTGCTGGCGACGTGCCGGTTCCTCTACGATCGCGCGATGACATCGCTGACGCAGGTCGCCGCGATGCGAAAGGCCGCGCTTCCCGATTTGCGGCAGCCGCTGAGGCTCGTATGACGATAGCTATTTCCGGTTCCCCGTGCGTGGACGCCATGTCTTGCTTCCGGAAGCCTCCTCCTTCCGATGCCGCGCACGGGGAACTTTTGTTGCGCCCATGACGCCGTCTCAGCTTATCGACCGGTTCGGCGCGCTGCCGCCGCACCTGTTCAAGACCGCCGTCCGGCTGCTGGCGGAATCGAAGGAAGGATGGATGGATGGATCCACGGGCCGCGTACATGCGTCCGCATCGAGACTGGCCCGCGAAGAAGGGATCGATCCGCGCAACATGCGGGAGCGGCTGCGAGAACTCAGGGAGCGGAAGGTGCTCGTCCCGCATCCGGATGGCTACGGCTTCCGGATCGATCCCGGCTGGAACGAAAACGGATGTGAACATCCGGCCGTAGAACGGATGCAGACATCCACCGACGGTGCGGATGCTGACATCCGCAATCCGGATTCCGGCATCCCACCAGAGGATGCGAACGTCCGTAATTCGGACGCCGACATCCGCATTGGGGGGGAAAGGGGGGGTTCTTCTTACACGATGGAAAGGCTAGGAGACGCAGGACAAAAGATTCTTCTGCCTGGACTCCTTGACAATCGGGACGAAGAAAACACACGCGCCGAGCGGATGCAGACATCCGCAGACCCGGACGCCGACATCCGCGAAGCGCTCCTGGATCTGAACGCGGTTTGCGGCACCGACTTCGATCTGACGGCCAAGACGCGCAAGCTCGGACTGGCTTTGCTGCGGCATCCAGACAAGGCGGCGTCGCTCGACGACTTCCGGCTGGTTCACAGGCACATGCACCGTCAGTGGAAGGACGACCGCACGCGGTCGAAGAACCTCCGTCCCTCGACGCTGTGGTGGCGGGATAACTTCATGGGCTATCTCAACGACGCACGGCGGTGGGCGGCGCGCGACCTGTGGGCGTCCGATGACGACGCCGCAGCAATTACGGCGATGGGGGAACCGGAACGGGCGCGGCTCTGTCGTGCGGCGCTCGACCGACTCTGCCAGATCGCCTGGCGGAGGTTCGAATTTGCGCTCCACGTCTTGCCGGCGCGGAACGGAAAGATATTCGATCCGGCCGCATCGCGGTGGCAGCCGTGGGAATTGACCGACGCGGAACTGCAACTCTGGATCGGATCGATCGCGTTCCGCATCTACGGCCCGGCGCAACGGTTCGTTGCATCGGCGCGCGGATACCAGAAGCAGGAACCGCACTGGATCCGCAAGGAGTTCATCGACGCGTTCCGTGCGTTCGCCATGTCGGAAGGGATGACGCTGGAAGTGCTCACGACTCAGGCCATAGACGCAGAGACCGCTGCGGCGCAGATCGAGGTCGAAGAGAGCGCGCGCGCGGCGGCGCGCGCCGAATTCAGCCTGCGAAAGACGGCGCCGAAGATCGAGCCGGTCACGGTCGCGCCCGATTCGCCTGCGATGCAAATCCTGCGGCGCGCCCAGCAGAAAGCGCATCGGCCGGAATTTCCGGCCGTGGAGGGCGCGACATGACCCGGACGTGCCCATGCTGTGGAAATACGGTCCGCGTCATCGAACTGGCCGTTTCGCAGCGCAGACTCCACAGTACGATCGCGGCGCAGAACGCCGACAGGCTGCGCGACGGCGAATCGCTGCAGATGCAGCGCGCCAAGGCCGGAATGATGCTCCGGGAAGCCGCGCATCTGCTTGGAATTCCGGTCGCCGCGCTGAGCCAAATCGAAGAGGGGCTGAGAACGGCGTCGGCCGAGATGCGCGAACGAATGATGGAGATCTACCTATGAAAGCGCCGCGCGCCGAAAAGAACTTCCGGGCGCACGTCTATGACCGGATGCTGGCCGGAGCGAAGCTCTACGGCGACCTGTCGTACCGGCGCCCGATGGTGGAACTGGCCCGGGAGATCGCAGACGAATGCGCGGACATTTCCGGCTGGGGGCGGATCGTCGATGCGCGGACGGACGGCTGGGGCGTCCGGCTGAGACTCGGTATCCTGAACCTGCTGGCGCGAGCCGCATGGGCGGTCGCGCGGTCGCTCGAACGCAAACTGGAGGAACGAAGATGAAAGATCAGGACGTGCAAATCGAAACGCCGATCGTGCTCAACAAATACGCGGTGATGTTTGTCGCCGTGCGCCGGATCTGCGCGACGGCCATCGCCGTCGCTGCGGCCTGGGCGGCGACGCGCGGAATCGTCGCAGAGCAGGCCGCGTTCGCATCGATCATGACGCTGCTGATGATCTGCTTCGGCGTGGCGGCGATCCATCTTCACGGGGAAACCGCACACGGCAAGACCGGTACGGCGGCGAAGACGGCGGCGCTGATGCTGATCGCGGGGATGCTCGGCGCCTGCGGCGGCGCGGCGGAAGCGGAGGACGCGCTGCCGGGGTTCGTCTGTTCGAAGCTGGAGCCGGCGCTGGGGCGCGAATGGGCGCGATGCGTCCGGCCAGCCGATGGAATGGTTTGCATCGTTATGGATTCGGCGTTGAGCTGCGGCAAGCCGTGACGTGCCGACGCTGTTGCGCTCCGCCTGCCGCGTCCGGACCTGCCCGGAGCGTGCGGTCGAGACGGGGTATTGCGCGCGGCATGCGGCGGCGCATGTGGCACGAAATGCGCAGCCGCCCAGCCGCCTGCGGCGCGACGAAGGGCGTGAATCGGCGGCCCGGCGGGGATATGGGGCGAACTGGCGGAAGTTGCGAAGGATGGCGCTGCGGCGAGATCCTATCTGCCGAGCCTGTGAACGCAGGCCGAGCACCGAGGCGGATCATATCGTGCCACGCCGCGCCGGAGGTGCCGACGCGATGGAAAATCTACAGGGGCTATGCAAGCGGTGCCATTCAATCAAGACGGCGACCGAGGAAGGAACGTGGACGAAGACCAGAGGGGGGGAGAAATCTTCATGAATCCACTCTATAGAC
>Ga0209641_10000789_pt1 | contig 29151 bp, 22 predicted proteins | sample RifCSP16_1_FD_184022 | JGI IMG/M metagenome (GOLD analysis project Ga0209641, IMG submission 184022) | Soil microbial communities from Rifle, Colorado - Rifle CSP2_sed 16_1 (SPAdes) (version 2) | ecosystem: Environmental > Terrestrial > Deep subsurface > Rock core/Sediment | place: Rifle... | reverse complement strand
ATCAAGGATCAGGTTGCCTGCCACTGCCAGTGCCTCCGCCTGCGGAGCATCTGGATTCATGGTCACGATTGCACCGTTGATGAACACCAGGTCAGCCTGCACATGTGGAGGTTTGGTTGTCGAAGTTGGCGCTGGCGTTATTGCTGGAGTTGGGTAAGAACCAGTATTGGTTAAAATGGGTTTCGTATATTCCGTGGCAGCCGGTGTGGGCGCTGCCTGGCAGGCAGCCAGGATAAAAATGCATGTCAGGAGGATTACCGGACGGAGTCGGTTTCTGGGAAGCATATGAAATTCTATCATAGGTAATGGACCAAAATTATGCAATTAAAATCAATGATCCGGTCATTAATGAAAGATGTTTACACTGGGCGATTAGAAATATACAAAAAGGCTGCCTTTTGATGCAGCCTCATGGAGAAAAGAGTGAGGATATTATTAATCGTTAAAAGAAGATCTTAATTCAAAACCGCGGTTGCGGATTGTCTCAACCCGGATGGGTATCCCTGGTTTCCCTTCAATTTTCTTGCGCAGCCTGTAAACCAGCTGTTTGAGCGTCTCTGGAGATGCCTTTCCCGAACCCCAAATCCGTGTGATCAGGATGTCGGTTGTCAGGGTATGGCCTTGATTATGCATTAATGCTCTTAATAGGAGCATTTCCAGGCGTGTCAGGTGGATCGGGATTTGTCCATCCCAGGATACCTCCTGTCTTTTTTCGTCAAGTTTAAAATTCTGGTTCCTGATGATTTCGTCTGGTTCACCTTCCACACGCCTGAGCAATGCCCTGATCCTGGCGATCAACTGGCGGGGGCTGAATGGTTTGTTGATGTATTCATCTGCCCCTGCTTCCAGGGCGGAGACCACGTCATCATCCGCCTGGCGGACGGTTAACATGATGATCGGCACGCTGGAGGTTAATCGCAACTGCTTGCATACCTCCAACCCGTCAATGTCTGGCAGCATCCAATCCAAAATGACCATGTCAGGGTGTTGGTTATTAAAAAGGCTGATTCCACTTCTTCCCTCGTGTGCGAGCAGCACGTCAAAACCAGCCCTGCGCAAGGCAAAGACCAGAATATCAGCCAAAGCCAGGTCGTCATCAACGACTAATATGCGGGTCATGCAGCACCTCCTTCAACGGTATTCTGCCTGGAATAAATGGTGAACCACACTTTTGCACCACCTCCTGCCAGGTTTTCCGCACCTACAGTTCCCCCATGTGCCTCTGCAATGGACTTGACTATTTGCAAACCCAGTCCGATCCCATATTGCGAGCCGCGTGATCGATCACCGGTAAAAAAGCGATCAAATAACTGGTCAAAGTGATCCGTAGGCAGCCCTTCCCCGGAATCTGACACGGAAAAACTGATCACTTCACCTTCAATGGACACATCCATGTGAATATCGGTACCATCCGGGCTGAACTTGCTGGCATTCTGGACCAGGTTCACAAGCGCCTGGACAAGGCGTACCGGGTCCCCGCTGGCATTGGAAAGGTCTCCTTCGGTACTTACAACCAGGTGCTGCTGCTTGCGATCCAGCAGGGGAGCCATGAGGTTGGACAGATTGGATAATTCATCCGGGATATCAAGTTCCTGGATCCGCAGGTGGAAAACCCCGGCTTCAATGGTCGCTTTTTCAAGCAGGTTATCCACCAGGGTTTGCAGGTGCAGGATACCCATTCGGGAACTTTGCTTGAGCTGGTCAAGTTCTTCCTGCGACATGTTGCTGCCTTCCTCACATAGTAATTCTATCGAAGCTGAAATGGTTGACAGGGGTGTGCGGAATTCATGAGCGACGTTTGCAAGGAATTCCGATTGCATGCGGTTGAAAGCCCCTTCCTCGCTGCTCTCTCTGAAGATCATAACATGTTCATTGATTCCTTCGTTTGATTCGTCTTCTCCGATATCCAGCATGGAATTCGAAATATTCAAAAAGATCTTTTCATCATTGCCATTTATTAAAGAAAAAGTTATTGGAACATTCTTTTCTTCAGCCATACGCAGAGCATCCTGGATATTTGATCGTTCTCCGGGTGATTTACGAAAGATCTCGCTTATATCACGTCGGACCAGGTTGCTGTAATCATACCCGAGGATCCTGCAGGCATCCTGGTTAACCCAGGTTATCAACCCTTCCGGATTCACGGTCATCATACCCTCCCGGATGGCACCGATTAAGTGAACGAAGCGGACCAATCCCCTGCGGGTGATCTTCTGTATCTGCTGTAAATTCCTGCGTGAATTTTCCAGTTGGTTTGCCAGCCGATCGATGCCGATCCATCCACTGCCAACCGGCACGGGTGTGTCAAGGTTCCCGGCACCCATTCGTTCAGCTGCATCTGATAAAGTGCTCAAGCTGGAGGATACCCGGCGGGTGAATTGGAGGGAGATCAATGTGCTTGCTCCAGCGACGATCACTGCTGTGATAGTCAGGATAAAGATCAATGTGATAGTTTGACGGCGTATGGGTTCGGCAGGAAACGCAGATTCCAGGTAAGCAATCTCATTGCTGCTGGAATCCAGTATTGGAGTATTCTCAAAATAATAGGGTTCCTCATAGCAGGGAGCAGGGGTACTGCACATCTTACGGATGGCGATGGTATTGGCAGGTTCAGGTTGAACAGGCTGGTCCATCCAGCTGCCCCACGGAAGGCTGCTGGCGGTATAGTGTTCATTGGTGATCAGGCTTAATTCGACACCAGTATCAGCTGAAAGTTGTTGAAGGAATCCATCATCCAGCATTTCGATACTGATCACCTGTCCTGCCACCGAAATTGCACAATTCTGCTGCGGGATGATGTTGCTGATACTGTAAATTATTGCGCTGGTGGGATCATCCAAAACAGTGATGTCTACCATGGGAATAGGGTGTTCATTTTGGAATGATGCCGGCAGGTCAAAGGAATAAACACCACTGGAATATACCTGGCTCTTATCGTTGATCACGATCAGGTAGTCAGTATCCGAGTTGATCCGTAATTCTTCAAGGTATGTTTCCAGTTCCTTTTTATTATTAAGCTGTAATAAGCTGCAGAGGGTTGGTCGGACTGAAACAAGCTGGGTGAATTTGAGGAGCTTGTCCTGTTCGGCTGTTAACAATGCCATGCTTGAAGACTGGGCAGCTTCCAGCCTGGACCGCACCTGGACATTAATCTGGTTAAGGATCAGGATGATGGCGATCGTTCCCCCAAGCAGGACAGTTGCGACCACTACCAACGTGATTCTGATGCTTAACCACTGGTGGATCGTGGCTTGCCGTGGAGGATTTCTTTTCTTTTTGCCCGAACCTGGATTAAACCCTGGCATGCTTCCTTATCCTGTGATGTGGACCAGATATATTCTGTTTTTGGCCATCAATTCATCCTATCACAAACGCAAAATAATTAACAAGTGACAATTATCACAAACATAACAATCATAACAAACAGGATGCTTTTCTATATCAAATTAACGGTCAATAACAACTATCTTGAGGGAGGGTATTGGATTTTCAGGAGGATTGAATGGGATCGGCATTCCGCCAGTATCTTACCGGTACTCCTCCATTCATCAACGAACCAGTTCGTATTATCTTTTATGAAAATATGGATGGCAGAGGCGGTGAACTGGACCTTGACAGGAGTTCGAACCTCGGAACAGTTGGGGCTTGGTTTAAATCCTGCAGAAATTAATTTCCTTGCCTGGATCAGGAGCTTCCTGGGTGAAGGACGGGTTTGGCTGATCCTGTTCTGATCTCGTGAATGGACCTTCAGGCATGTTTTTCTGCATAAATGTTCGCGGCAGTTGCATAACCCAATGTACAGGTTCCGGATTCCAACTGCAGGGATAATGTCTGGTTAAAAGCCAGGTTTTCAATTATGGTCGCTTTTTGTCCGGGCAGAATGCCATGCCGGATCATGTAATCAAGCAATTCCTCGTCATTTTCAGCGATTTCATGCAGCCTGCGGATGACCACCTGGTCTCCTTCCTTGAATCGTATCAAGGGGATCCAGTCTTTGGTTGCATTTTCACGTCCCGGAAATGGGTTGCCGTGCGGGCACACACTGGGGTTGTCGAGCAGAACTTTGAGTTGTTCTTCGAGCAGGGGTGAGATGGCATGTTCCATGTTGTGTGCCTCGGCATGGATCTGCTGGAAGGGGAGTTTCAAGATCTTCAAAAGTAGCCACTCGGTCAGCATATGTCTGCGCATAACGGAATGGGCGGCTTCGCGACCCGTTTCAGTCAGGTGAATGCTTTTCCCATGCCCGCGGCCGGTAATCAAGTCATCCCGTTCCATGCGCGCAAGCGTGTTGGCTACTGTGGCTGGTGTGACATGCAGGATCTCAGCCAGCCGGGCGGCAACGATCTCGCCTTGATCCCTCTCAAGAACATGCATGTTCATCAGGTAATCTTCCACGGTGTGGGATGGGCGCTGATAGGGGGTTTCTGTTAGTGTTGGTGACATAATACACCTTTTTTTTATATGGTTATATTCATATACTAATATATAATATTAGTATATACTAATACAATTCTATTGGTGAACCATACTATTCTATCATGACCATAATAATCATGGATCATGGACACCAGAAAATCACCTGATCGGGAGGTTCAATGTTGGCTGGTTTTGTTTTATCGTTACGGGAAGGGCTTGAAGGTGCGCTGATCATCGGGATCGTTCTGGCTGCCCTGAAGAAAACTGGAAGAACGGACTATTTCAAATATGTCTGGCGCGGGGTTGCTGTTGCGATTCTGTTCAGCCTGGCAGCCGCCTGGTTCCTGGGCTGGCTTGGGTTGAGATTTGAAGGACGGGCAGAAGAGATCTTTGAAGGCAGCGCCATGCTTCTGGCAGCCGTTCTGCTCACCTGGATGATCTTCTGGATGCAGCGCCAGGCAGGTAGTTTGAAAGCCAGCCTGGAGGATGGAGTTGAACAGGCAGCCCGCAGGGAAACTCCCGGGGCATTGACCTGGTTGGCATTCCTGGCAGTTGGCCGCGAAGGATTGGAATTGGCTCTCTTTCTCTCCGCAGCAAGTTTTGTAAGCAGCAGCCTCGACAGTTCTCTGGGTGCCTGGACTGGGTTGGTAATTGCATTTTTAATCGGCTGGCTCATCTACCGATCCAGTCTGCAGCTCAAACTGGGACAGTTCTTCCTGTTGGTTAACACCCTGCTGATATTCTTCGCAGCCGGGCTTGTTGCCCACGGTGTGCATGAATTCAATGAAGCTGGGATCATACCCTCCATAATTGAGCACATCTGGGATACCAATTTTTTCATCAACGAGAAACAACCATTGGGGCAGGTTCTAACCTCCCTCTTTGGGTACAATGCCAATCCATCCCTGACAGAAGTATTCGCATACGGACTCTATTTTCTCGTATTGGCCAGGTTTTGGAAGGCAATGAAACAGGGGATTGAAAGGGGAAGATCCCCTGGCGAAGGGATACCTGTTATTTTCGAATGATCTTGATTAAACCAACGATAGATAGTACGATCCCGGTGATTATTAATGGTGTTGTACAGCAAGCTATGGCTGTGAAACCTGTGTTTGCATCATCGGCGATATCTCCAGCAGCGAAGATGATTGGTATGCTTATACAAACTATCAGACTTAAGAAAAGTGACAATACCCCAAAACCTAATGGGATCCATCCAGATACTTTTTTTTGCTGTTGACCAGTTCCAATTGATCCGGTTAATTTTGGTTCACTTGCCGACGTTCCTTTTTTGATTTGATCACTCATTGTTCTCCGGGCGAATTCTTGAATCATTGGGTCAGGGTCATTCACCCATTTTTCCAAGATTGGTTCGCCAGGCTCTCCCACCTTACAAAGCAGATCGTAGATTAATGCTCTGGCAGGGTATTCATATCGAAATCCTCGTTTCCTGAACAGGAGGTTCGGATCGCGCATATAAACAATTCTATATAAAATTCCTTCTAAATCTATTGAGTCATATAATGGCTGCACAGCTGTTCTACCCATAGCCACCAATTCATTAATTTTTATTTGAGATAACTCACCTTCCTGATAGGTATTGCTTGCAAGGATTTCAGCTAATAAGAAATAGACTTTATCTTCATTATTGGATGGCTGCCAAGATCTATTTCTCAAGTGGATTGCAGCTTCTTTCCGCACCAGTATCGAGTTGTCTCGTAATACCTTTACCAGGTTTTCGATGACTCGTGCATCATCGATGTTTCCCAGGGCGGATACAATGGCAGCCCTTTTAGAATTATCTTTGGTATTAAGTGAATTAATCAGAGGATTCATCGCGAGATGACCAAACAAGGAGAGCAAATTTGCTGCTCCTGTAGTGGTCAGCGTATGGATTAATGGTTCGATGGCGGGTTCCCCTATTTCTTTGATGGCTTGTCGGACTACTTCTCGGTGATGACCAAGATAATGGTCGTAATGTGAACCTCCTTCTGTTATCATCCTCCTTTTAAGTTCTAAAGAGCTAATGCTATTAACCAGAGCAGATACTGCATTGGGATTTCCAGTTTTACCAAGTATCTCAACGATGCGATCCCTTGTTTGATTGATCTGTTTTGGAAGAAATTGTATTGTTTTATTAAGCAGTGCTTCGCACAAATAGGGGACAGCAATTTTGGAATTGGATAATGCAGCTTGCTCAAGAGCATCCCCAGCCATCGTTCTGACACCTTCCTCAGAGTGGGTTAGGGCAAGCACCAGAGGTGCAAACGCTGGTTCACCTAACCCGGCTAGTTCCAGCCAATCCCTTTTTGCTGCCAACAACCAAGCTTTGTTCTCATTATTTTCTGGTTTCCAATTCAACCTATTGAGAACGGAGGCAGCAATCTCTCTTGTCCTCCAATCCTCATGACGGAGAGCCTGAAGTAATCCCCCGATATCCTTTTCTTGCTCCATCTTCTTAAAGTTTGGCCCGAGTAGTCCCATAACATATTCCAATATAAGAACCAATAATTTTTTTCAGGTGCTTTCTCATTCGATGAATGTGATGATTCTTATTAAATGCGATGTAAACTTATGAACACCTGATCTTGGGAGGATGGGGAAAAAATAATAATTGGGAAATTTCAAATTTCCATTGCCTGCGTCGATGTCCTCCCCACTGAACGTAGTTCAAGATCCCTGTCAACTTTATAATAAGATATTTTTGACTCCAATTCAAGTAGCAATCTCGTTACGAAATGTCACTTAAAATGCTTTGAGAATTTCGTTTGTAAATGGCTGGACCAATTTTCCAAGCTGTAATTCCAGTGGTGGTATAATTTTTTTTTCAGCCTCATCGAGAAGGATTTCCTTTCCCTGATCCTGGTATACCAGGTTATCTTTGCGTCATTTAAGGGAAGATCAAGCAAACATGACTCTTCACCACGCCCAGGTCAAACCATTTTTGGATAGATTCCACCTTTCTGAAACGACGATGCTCATGCTTTCTGCCGTTGTGGTTGGGGCAGGCACCGGTTTCGGGGCAGTATTCTTCATCAAATTGATTGGCTTCCTTGATACATTATTCTTTGAAACCGGGGGATCCATCTTTGGATTCCTGGGAGTCGGGATTTTTGTGATTGTACCTGTAGTTGGGGGATTACTGAGTGGACCGGTGATCACCTATTTAGCCAGGGAAGCCAAGGGGCATGGAGTCCCGGAGGTGATGCAAGCCATTGCTCTTAAGGGTGGGCGCATACGCCCACGCGTGGTGGTTGCAAAAGTGGTTGCCTCGGCATTATGCCTGGGCAGCGGTGGATCGGCTGGTCGTGAAGGTCCGATCGTTCAGGTGGGTTCTGCCCTGGGGTCAACCATCGGGCAGTGGCTGCACCTATCAGAGACCAGGATCCGCAACCTGGTAGCCTGCGGAGCCGCCGCCGGCATCGCTGCCACCTTCAATGCCCCCATTGCAGGGGTGATCTTTGCCATGGAGATCATACTCGGGGAACTGCACCTGGGAGACCTGGGGAATGTGGTTATTTCCGCCATCACCGCCAGTACTGGTTGCCCGATATTCCTGGGGGATTACCCGGCTTTTGTCATTCCCACGTACGATATGAAAACTCCCTGGGAGATCCTCCTTTATGCATTGCTCGGTGTCCTGGCAGCACTGGCAGCTGTAGCCTTCATCCGCATGCTGTACTGGATGGAGGATCTATTCGATGGATGGAAATTCCCGGATGCGTTGAAACCAGCTGTGGGTGGGTTGCTCCTGGGAGTGATGGGCATGATCTATATGCTGGTCATCAGGCAAACCGGTGGAGTTCCGGAAATGGGAAACCGTCCTGCCATGTTCGGTCCCGGATTGAATATCATCGAACAGGCGTTCCTGGGGAAAATACCTGTCCTCCTGTTGCTTTTACTGGTATTTCTGAAACCACTTTCCACGTCCTTCACGCTTGGCTCAGGAAATTCAGGTGGTGTTTTTGCACCTTCCCTTTTCACCGGGGCAGCCGTTGGAGGAGTTTTTGGCTGGGTTGTCGAGTACTTTGCTCCGGGGTTGACATCCGGACCGGCAGCTTTTGCCATCGTCGGCATGGCAGCCGTTTTTGCCGGTGCAGCGCATGCACCCTTTTCTGCCATCCTGATCGTGTTTGAAATGACAACCGATTATGACCTGATTCTGCCCCTCATGGCAGCTGTCATCATCAGCCTGATCGTATCCCGCCGGCTGCAGCCGGAATCGATCTATACCCTCAAGCTGGCTCGCAAAGGGATCAACCTGAAACAGGGCATCGACCTTGACCTGATGGAAACCGTGCGGGTGGAAGAGGTCATGGTGCCGGAACCATCCACATTACCATTCAATATGCCGGTATCCATGCTGGCTGGCAGGTTCCTTGAATCCGGCCGCCATGGATTCCCCGTGCTGGATGATGACGGGAATCTGTTTGCCATGGTCTCGCTTGAGGATTATCGCCGGGCAGCCGGAATAAAACCGGAAAGTGCAGCCAACATGGTGGTCGCTGATATCGCCACCCGGGCTATCGTCAGTGTTTTCCCCGATGAGACCGTGGGGGTTGCCCTCCAGCGGATGGCACCTCGCGACCTCTCCAGGCTGCCGGTCGTTTCCCGTCAGGATCCCCGCAAGCTGGTGGGGGTTGTCCGCCGGAATGATATCGTCCGTGCCTATGACCTCGGTTCCGTCCGCAGGGAGGAAGCCCGTATGCACGCAGCCCATACTGGAAATATCAACCATAAGCACGCACAGTATGTGGAAGTGCGCATCACGGAGAATTGCTGCGCTGCCGGCCGCATCATTGCAGACCTGGATTTGCCGCATTCAGCCGTGATTGTATCGGTGCAGCGAGGCCACGAGTTGATCATCCCGCATGGCGATACCGGTATCGAAACAGGTGATATGATCACGGTTCTGTGCGAAAGCGATGCCGTTGATGAGGTTAAAAAAGCCATCATCGGGTGATCTTTATTTAAGGATACCGGTCTGATCCGGGACAGCAGGGATTGGGTTTCGAGTGTTAATCTCCATGAGAAACTTTGGAATAAGAGGTCAATTAGCCTTGTTTTTAATCCTGTTGATCATTTCCCAATGTCTCCAAAAAAGGTTAGAATTCCTTTAACGATATTATTTAATTCTTTTCCCGATGGAGCAGCCTCATGATCAAGGAATGGTTCCAGCCATTAACCAGTAAACGCAAAACGGATGTCATCCGGGAGCTCAACCAAGCTTCTTCGCCCGGGTTTGATTACTTCCTGCTGGTCCTTCTTTCCTGCAGTATTGCCACCTTTGGTCTGATAACCAATTCGGCAGCCGTCATCATCGGCGCCATGCTGGTGGCACCGCTCATGTCGCCGATCCTGGGGATCTCCATTTCAACCGTGGTTGCCCAGGAAAGGTTGTTTCAGCGGGCGTCGCTTTCGTTGGGAACCGGGATTTTGCTTTCCCTGGTGCTTTCCACCATCCTGGGATGGGTAGGCAGTATCCTGCCTTTTGACCTGCTGGTAGCCTTGCCGACTGAAGTGCTTGTACGAACCCAACCATCTCCTTTCGACCTGGGTATTGCCCTGGCGGGAGGAGCTGCGGCTGCTTATGCCCTGGCGAACCCGCGTCTTTCAGCGGCACTGCCGGGAGTTGCCATAGCTACAGCCCTGATGCCGCCCCTCTGCGTTGCAGGGATTTGCATTGCGGTTGGAAATTCAGCAGCAGCGCTGGGTGCCTTGCTGCTCCTCATTACCAACCTGACCGCCATTTCCTTTGCCGGAATCCTTGTTTTCTTTGCCCTCGGTTTTCGCCCCCGGAAACATGAAACACTCTGGCATGGCATGCCGCGCGGTTTGATGATCTCGGCTGCACTCGTCCTCATAGTGACCATACCCCTGGTGCTGCTTACCAAGCGGTTGGTCAATGAAGCCCGATACAATAAGGACGTGCAGGATACCGTGGCAGCCGAGGTTGCATTCTTGAAAGATGCACAATTGTTGGATATCGAACAGAACCTGGTTGAGGAAATCCTGCACCTCAAGGTCACCATTCTGACAACCAATCCGCCTTCGTATGCCAGGGTGGTCAGTTTGCAGCAGGAGATCGCCATAAACCTGGACCAGCCAGTCTCCCTGCAGTTGATCGTTGTTCCCGGTACCCGCCTTGATCCGCTCGTCCCACCCACGCGTACACCCACGCCAACTGCCACCGCAACCGGGAAACCAACCACCACCAGCACGTTTACACCTTCACCTACACCTACAAAAACTCTCACCCCGACACCCACAACCACCTTTACACCAACACCCGTCCTGGCTTACATCTCCAACACTGGCGGCCGCGGGGTTCATGTGCTGGATGCCCCGGAAGGGAACGTGATATACAGTCTCCCGGAAGGCTGGCCGGTGTATATTCTCTATGAACGGCAGACCATGAATAATGTTGAATGGCTGCAAATACGCAATGAGAATGGGGATGTTGGCTGGGTGCCAGCCATTTACGTTTCCATCCGCCCATAAGCAAAACTCCGCCGTTCATAATACCTGAACGTGGTAGATAAAACCACATGGTAAAATCTTTCCAGGTATGGAGAATACATGAGTGAGATCAACTGGCTCCTGACACTGCTTATCTTTTTATCCCGAATCCTTGATGTATCCCTCGGAACACTGCGAATCATCTTTATCGGGAAAGGCAAACGCCTGCTGGCGCCGCTGCTTGGTTTCATTGAGGTCTTCGTCTGGATCGTCGTTGTCAGCCAGATCATCAAGAATGTATCCAACCTGGTGGGTTACCTGGCATACGCAGCCGGGTTTGCAGCTGGCAATTTTGTAGGCATGTGGATTGAAGACCGACTGGCTCTTGGTACAATGATGGTGCGGGTCATAGTTTTCAAAGAACCGGGAGCACTGGTCAAAGTTCTGAAAGAAGAGGGGTATGGGGTGACAGCATTCGATGCGGAAGGCACCAGCGGACCTGTGAAAGTGATCTATACTGTCGTTCAGCGTAAAGAACTGGGTGATGTAGTTGCATTGATCCAAAAGAATCACCCGCATGCTTTTTACACGGTGGAGGAAGTCAGACAGGTCAGCGAAGGAGTATTCCATCGACCACTACCTCATTCACCGTTTCGTTTCATCGGTTTGAAGGGAAAAAGGTGACCAGCCTTTTCTGATGGCTTTAATGCCGCCGGGGGTTCAAGATCTCACAGGTTCATTCTCAACCCGGGATTCCTGGATCCTGATGCATTAACCTGCCGGAAGGAATCCGCATTGGGAAGGACCATGAACGACAGCATTGATCGCTTGTATCATGGACTGCTCAAAGGGACTTCTTCAACCGCCTGAAATTCCATACCTACATGGGATCTTCCTGCTTGCTTTTTGAGTCTCCGGACAAATATGGCAGGGAAGGATGATTGATACCAGGAACCCGCACATCTGGCAGGTTCCATATTGCAGGAGAGGAGTGATTGTTTATGCCTGCTCAAGTCAAGACCTTGAAACCGCCGCGTGGTCTGAGCCGTTTCCTGTTCCGCCTGCCCATCTCCATGTACAGCCTGGGGCTGGGTGGTCTGCTTGGCAAACGCTTTGTTCGCCTGGATCATGTCGGCCGCGGGTCAGGCATTCTGCGCCATGTCGTCCTGGAAGTCGTCCGCTATGACCGGAAAAGCGGTGCCTGCGTGGTGGCAGCCGGTTTTGGGAAGCGATCGGATTGGTTCCTCAACGTCACCGAAAATCCCCGCATTGGATTTACTGTTGGGCGAACCTTCAGGAAAGGCATCGCTGTCCGCTTGAGCGATGAAGAGGCTGGCCGTGAATTGGTGCTTTATGAGAAGGAACACCCTCTTGCATGGAAGGAACTCTCACATTTCATGGGTTACGAGCTGGATGGCACGCAGGAGGATACCCTTGCACTTGGAAAACTGGTACCCATGTTCATCCTCCAGCCGGATGAAAATTAAGAGTTACCATGGTATTAATTTTATGTAAAGATATTTATATTACAGCACAGTTATTTATCGGATGGATCAAGGAGATCAAATGAAAACAGTCGTTGCAGCAGCCCTGGGGGAATGTGTCCATGTCGCAGGTGTCAGCCATTTTCTGCGCCTGGCTGAGAATTCCGGTTGGCGAACGGTGTTCCTTGGCCCTGCGGTATCGATAGACGAGGTCATCAAAGCTGCCAGGCGTGAAAAGGCGGACATGGTCGGTGTTTCGTATCGACTGACACCTGAAACAGGTGAGAGATTGCTGGGAAATTTTGCAGAAAAAGCATCTGACCTGCACGAAGCAGGTATTCGCTTTGTCTTTGGCGGTACTCCTCCCGTGGCGGATCGTGCCCGGGCGCTGGGCTTCTTTGAGAAGGTTTTCGATGGCAGTGAAAAGACGGAGGAAGTTTTATCATTCATGAAGGGAAAAAGCGGTGCAATGGAACAGGAGACCGATTTTCCCCAGTCCACCATTGAACGCATTCGCTGGAAATCCCCCTACCCGCTCCTGCGCCACCATTACGGTCAGCCCACCATGGAAGCATCCCTTGCAGGCATCCGCCAGATCGCTTCCGCCAAAGCCCTGGATGTCATCTCATTGGGTATCGACCAGGATGCCCAGGCGAACTTCTTTCATCCCGAACGCCAGGACCCGCGCCAGCGCGGTGCCGGAGGTGTGCCTGTCCGTTCTCCTGATGATTACCGTGCCCTGCACAAAGCCAGCCGCACGGGGAACTATCCCCTCCTGAGAACCTATTCGGGCACCGATGATTTCATTCGCCTGGCGAAAATGTATGTTGATACCATCAACATCGCCTGGTGCGCCATTCCGCTCTTTTGGTTCAACCAGATGGATGGACGCGGTCCATGGGACCTGCAGGGTTCCATCAGGGAACACCAAAAGGTTATGAGTTGGTATGGAGAACATGGCATACCGGTTGAATTAAATGAATCGCATCATTGGGGGATGCGTGATGCATCCGATGTTGTCTGCGTAACTTCTGCCTACCTGGCAGCCTATAACGCCCGCAAATTTGGAGTCAGGGATTACATCGCCCAGATGATGTTCAACAGCCCGCCAGGTCTATCTGATGCGATGGACCTCGCCAAGATGCTGGCCATGCTGGAATTGATCAAACCGCTGTCAGAAGATGGCAGCTTCCACGTCTGGAAACAAACCCGCACCGGGCTGCTCAGCTACCCGCTCGACCCGGCTGCTGCGCGGGCTCACCTATCTGCCAGCATTTATCTGCAGATGAGTTTGAAGCCGGACATCATCCACATAGTCGGTCATACCGAAGCCCATCACGCCGCCACAGCGGAAGATATCATCGAAGCCAGCAGCATGGCGCGCCGGGCGATCGAGAATGCCATCTCAGGACAGCCGGATATGACTGCAGATCCAAATGTGCAAGCCCGCTGTGCACACCTGGTGGAAGAAGTGAAATTAACTTTAACCGCCATTCGCAGTCTGGCTCAAAAAGGGACCGAAGATCCGCTTGCTGATCCCGCCACGCTTGCGAAGTCTGTTGAGGTTGGCATTATGGATGCCCCCCAGTTGAAAAATAACCGCTTTGCACCCGGATTGGTGCAGACCCGCATTTTGGATGGTGCCTGCCTGGCGCTGGACCCACGATCAGGGCAACCGATCAGTGAAACCGATCGTTTGCAGATGTTGAGAAAGGAGAACGTATGAGCACACCCGAAAAATTTACAGTCATTGGGTCCGGTCACGGCGGCAAAGCCATGGCTGCACACCTGGCTCTCGAAGGGGCAAAGGTCACCCTCTTCAATCGAACCCCGGAACATATCGAGGTATTAAAGAAGCGTGGCGGCATCGAGCTGGAAAGCACCGAGGGCGGTCTGCACGGATTTGCAAAAATGACGGGAGTTACATCCAACTATGCTGAAGCACTTGAGGATGCCCAGGTGATCATGGTGGTGGTTCCTTCCTCTGCCCATCTTGAGATCGCCAGGGGAATGGCTCCCCACGTTAAAGATGGGCAGATCATCATATTGCACCCAGGACGTACTGGTGGTGCCATTGAAGTTGCCAAGGTTTTTCGTGACATGCAGGTCGAAGCGGATGTGACCATATCTGAAGCCGAGACTTTCATTTATGCCAGCCGATCAGATGGCCCCGCCCAGGCGCGCATTTTCCGTATCAAGGAGGCTGTTCCCCTGGCAGCCCTGCCAGCCACTCGTACCGAAAAGGTGCTGGATGCCATTAAAACTGTCTATCCCCAATTCATCGACGGCATCAATGTTCTCAATACCGGGTTGAACAACATGGGTGCCATCTTTCATCCAGCCCTGACCATCCTCAACGCCGGCTGGATAGAAGCCACCCACGGTGATTACCAGTTCTATATAGATGGGGTTACGCCTTCGGTGGCGCACTTCTTGGAAGCCATCGACCGGGAAAGGGTTACCGTGGCATCCTCGATGGGTATCCGGGCACGCACCAGCCTGGAGTGGTTAAAGCTGGCTTACAACTCGGAAGGGGAGACCCTTTACGAAGCCATCCAGAATCAGGAGGGATATTACGGCATCAAGGCACCCTCCACCCTCAATCATCGTTATATTTTCGAAGACGTACCCATGATCCTGGTGCCGATTGCTGCCATGGGCAGCCGCTATGGTGTATCCGTACGTGGCATCGATAGCATCATCCGAATGGCTTGCATTATCCATCGTACCGACTATTGGAGGCGTGGCAGAACATTGGAAAGACTTGGTCTTGTGGATTTAAGTGTCAGTGAGATCATGCGTTACGTCAACGAAGGGATTCTCGAGATCTGATCGAAAATGCCAGCGATACCAAAAAGCTGTCCATGAATCCATGGACAGCTTTTTTATTCTTGCGAACCTTGCGAAGGTTTAAAACCTTCGCAAGGTTGTAAATTAAAGCAAACCCTAAAGGTCTGTTTAAGACCTTTAGGGTTTTGATGTATCTGGAAAGATATATCAAATATACAGGTCCCGTTTTGAATAGGTCAGGTAGGCGCCAGCCATCAGCACTACGATGATCCCAACAGATAAAAGTACGAATGCAGGATCGATCCTGGATTTATGTAGTATTTCGAGTGGATCGAAAAATTTAAAGGGAGAAAAATATTTCAGAAATCCCAGTTTTTCATTCATACCAGCGATGATATACATAAAGAAGGTAACCAGGAGTATGGATACAGTTGTAGAATTTGCCCGACGATAATACTTCATGGCACTACCCAAAAAGATACCAAGTGCCAGGAAAATGAACTGCACGATGAGTAAGGCAACATTGCTCAAATAGGCGAAAGTATAAAATTCACTGTCCGGATTGTAGCCTTGGGCTGCAACTAATGTACCCCCCAGCGCGACTAAATTCAAGATGATGCAGGAAACAACAGCTGCCAGGGCTTTTCCCGTGATGATTTTGCTGCGTGTGACCGGCATGGTCAGGGCGAATTCCACGGTCTTGTCCCTTTCTTCCTTGGAGATGAAGTCGCTGCCCCACATAGCGGCTGCAATTGCCAGGACCAGGGAGAAATACAACTGCATGATGCCGTAAAAGCCGGTCACGGTGATCAGGTTAAAGCTGTTCAGGCTTAAGGAATCCAGCACGATTTTAGGAATACCATCCAGGATCGCCAGCATATCAGGATTGGATGCAAATGCAGAAAATTTGGAAAACCCCACCACGATGAACAGGAGGGTGATGAAACTCCAGATGATCAGGGATTTGATGTTCCCCTTCAATTCATGAAGAAAAATATTCATTATCAGTCTCCTTATACTGCCGAAAGAATGTTTCTTCGGGCATACAGGATGTAGCTGCCAATGACCGAGATGATGATCACTACAGCGCTTAACATCACCAGGGATGTATTGAAATGGCCGTTATTGATCACGTAAGCTGACTCGAAGTGTTTGAAGGGTGTGATGTTCTCCAGCTTGACATCACCCACCAGCCCTCCAAAGGCGCTTAGAACATACATGCCAAAGGAGAGAGCCATCGAGAGCGGGGTGACGTTGCGTACCTTGCGCATCATTAACGACACGACCAATCCGACGGTGAAAAAGAACAGCTGGAACAGGATCACTCCGGATAGAATGGTCACCAGGATGCTGGAATCATAGGACCTGCCTCCCCGGAAGAGTTCAATGCTGAGGAAACTGAAAACCCAGGCAGTCAGGTTGGTGATCAGCAGGGCGGTTAAACCCGCCAGCACCTTGCTGGTCATGATCTTGAAACGGCTGACCGGTTTGGCCAGCAGGAAGTCTGCTGTCATATCCCGTTCTTCCAGGGAAACCAGCCCAAAGCCGTAATTGGATGCCTGGATCGCCAGGCACAGCTGGCAGAAAATAAAGAGGAAACCGAAAAAGCCCAGTACAGTGGCCATGTTCATGTCTGTCATGCCAAAAGCTGTTAGCAATTCCTTCGGCATTTTAGCCATAACCTGGTTAAGAAGTTCTGCATCGGCGGCCATGGCTGGAAACAAGGCCATAAAGATCAACAATATGGCTGCGATGGAAATGGACCAGGTGAATATGGAGCCTGATAACATTTTCAATTCGTGTTTATAGATGTTCATGACACCCCCTATTCGTAGTAGTGAATGAAGATCTCTTCCAGCGTGGGCTCTTCAATGATCACATCAGATACCTTCTGGGTACTGATCAATCTCACGATCTGGTTGATATCCCCGCGGAAGAAGAAGGTGACCGAACCATTTTCTCTGGTCAGCTTGGTCACGCCTTCCACGTCGAAAAGCTTTTCCTGGATGCCTTCGCCGTCCACCCTGATCTTCTTATAATTCTCGCTTTGCAGGGTTTTGATGTCCTGGACGTTGATGATGGCGCCTTCCTTGATGATGGCAACCCGGCTGCACAGTTTCTGCACCTCTCCCAGGATGTGGGAGGAGAAGAACACCGTGGCGCCGTTCTTGTTCTCTTCGCGCACCAGGTTGAAGAATTTTTGCTGCATCAGGGGATCCAGCCCGCTGGTCGGTTCGTCCAGCAGCAGTACTTTGGGAGAATGCAGCAATCCCTGCACAATGCCGACCTTCTTGCGGTTTCCATAGCTCAGGTCATCGATCCTGCGCTTGAGGTCCAGTTCCATCAGGTCGGAGAGTTTGCGGATGCGTTCGCTGCAGTCCTTCTTGTAAAAACTGGCGGAATATTTCAGCAGGTCGTGTACCTTCATGCGCTCGTAATAGAACACTTCCGAAGGCAGGTAGCCAATATCCTGGCGGATCTCGGGGCCAGCCTGGATGCAGTCTTTGCCAAAGATCTTCGCTTCACCGGATGTGGGGTGGATCAATCCCAGGAACAGGCGGATGGTGGTCGATTTACCGGCTCCGTTGGGTCCAATAAAGCCAAAGATCTCGCCTTCTTCCACGTTGAAAGAAACATCTTCGATCCCTCTGGCTTTCCCGTAGTACTTGGTCAGGTGATTAACCTCAATGATGCTCATGTGTTGCTCCTTTTGGGCTGAGATTCGGGAAATGGTCAAGACCGATTGATCCACTGGTACTGGTTGGGTTGCCGGTTTATCAATGGTGACGCTCTTGGTGACCCGGGCCCTGGTCGGGTCACGTACAATTTTCTATTGTACATTAAATCACTGCTTTCGGGGAATAAATCCACCCGCCCGCCAACCGATGGGAAGCAAAGGGCCATGCTTGACAATAGAACACATGTTCTATATAATATGAATGCAATGAAAGCATGGAACCGTATTTTCAACTTCCTCGGCTCCGGGCACGATTCCGAGCCTGGCTCCGGCTCAGAGGACAGCCCCTTTGAGCTGGATGAGCACCTGCGCACCCTCCTGTTCGACATCGCCAGGCGGGAAAAACGCCCTGCCCGCGAGATCCAGGCCGACCTGCTGGCGGAGGGGCTGGTGCGCCGCAAAAAGCATACCGACCTCTGGCAGCGCTGGCTGACCCTCTCGCCGCGCGAACAGGATATTGCCGCCCTGACCTGCCTGGGCTACACCAACCGCCAGATCGCCTTCCAGCTCAAGCTGGCGCCGGATACGGTCAAGGGCTATATGCGCCAGGTGCTTTACAAGTTCCGCCTGCACAGCAAGGTCGAAATGAGGTTGGCACTGGGCGATTGGGACTTCAGTCAATGGGGTCCTCCGGCTTAGTACTGGGGGGTGCCTCCTCCACACCCCCCAGTACTGGCACCCCCCTTCGGGCCGGCCCCATGCACACCCCGCGGGGGGTGTTTTTGTCTCCCGGAGGGTGCTATCCTGTGGGCATGAACACATCCCTGCAGCTCAGGATCCTTGAACCCATGGCCGGCAGCTGGACCCTGCTGGTGGGACACCGCAGGCTGAACCCCGGTCTGCTGGCTGCCATTGCCCGCCTTGGTGAGCATACCCCGCTGCGTGTTTTGGACGGCGGCAATCGTTTCAATGCTTACATCGTGGCACGCGTGGCTCGCGGCCGGCCTGCCACGCTCGATCGCATCACGGTCTCGCGTGCCTTCACCTGCTACCAGGCTTTTTCCCTGCTGGAAAGCACCCCGGTCAGCCCCTACCCGTTCATCGTCCTGGACATGCTCAATACCTTTTACGATGAATCGGTCCAGCCTGCTGAACGCCTGCGACTGCTGAAGTCCTGCATCACCCATCTCGAGCGGCTGCAGAGCACCTCGGGCGGTGTGGTCAGCGTGCACCCCCCGGCTGTGCCCAGCCGTGAGGCCGTGAAAATGCTTGAACTGCTGCAGGCTTCGGCGGGTGAGTGCATCTTTGCCCAGCTGGACCCCCCGCCCCCCCACACGCTGCCGCTCTTCTGAAAGGAGATGAAATATGGGACGCACCCTTCCTTCTGCCACCCAGGCCTTCCTGCAGGAGGAGGCCGCCTTTGCCCGCTTCCGCCGTGCCCTGCGCCGCACCGACCAGCTGGCCCTGGATGACCTGTTCGCCAGTTCGCGGCAGCACTTGGCTGCCGCCCAGCTTGCCTCGCATGCCCTGCCATTCGAGGTCTTCATGCTTTCCATGCTGCTTGAAGAACACAAGGAGGTCCTCCGCCTGCGCCAGATGCTCGAGGAGCACCTTGCCCGCCAGGAATGAACACATCCCTCACCGGCTGGCTGCTGGACATCTATCCGAACGAGAACGACCTCACTTTATGGGTGATCGCTGAGGATGGTCAGCGCCGCTGCCTTCACCAGGATTTTGTCCCCACGCTTTACGTTGATGGTCCTGATGCCCGCCTGCGTAAACTTTGGAAGTGGCTTTCCCACCAGCCGGTGCCTGTCAGGCTGCAGCGCACGAAACGCATTGATGTGTTCAAGACCATCAGCACCGGTTTTACCCTGCCCACCGGGGGACCGGACCAGCAGCGGCTGATCAGCGTACTGGGAGTGGATGTGCTCCGGCCTGCCAGCCTGGATGCCTTGTTCCGCAGTATGGTGAACGCCTTCCCTGACCTTATCTATTACGATGCTGACATCTCCCTCGCTTTGCGGCATGCAGCCGCCTTCGGGCTCTTCCCGCTGGCATACTGCCGATTGCAGCTGGACGGCGACCGGGTGCTGGACATCACCCCCCTTGATACCCCCTGGGATATCGAGCCGCAACCCGCCCCGCTGCGCATCCTTACGCTCGAGCCGGATTGCGACCCGGCCCACGGTGAACCGCAGGAACTGATCGTGTCCCACGACCGTGCCCGCTACTGCCTGTCCCTGCACAGGCACAGGTCCCTGCTGGTATCCCTGGCAGCCATCCTGCATCGTTATGATCCCGATCTGTTGCTGACATCGTGGGGGGATACCTGGCTGCTGCCTTTCCTGCTGGAAGCCAGCCGGAAAAGCGGGCTGGAACTGCCCCTTAACCGGGATGCCGGTCAGTCCGTGCTGGAGCACAAGGCGCATACCTATTTTTCATACGGGCAGATCGTTTTTCGCGGCCGGCAGACGCAGCTGCGCGGCCGCTGGCATCTCGACCGCCACAATGCCGTCCTGTGGAGAGACTACGGTCTGGAAGGCGTGCTCGAGATGGCGCGTGTCACCCGCCAGCCTGTCCAGGATGCCGCCCGCCTGTCTCCCGGGACGGGCATTTCCGCCATGCAGTTCGTCACCGCCCTGCAGAATGGCATCCTGATCCCCTGGCACAAACACCAGGCCGAGACACCCAAAACAGCCATGGGGCTGTTGCGGGCGGATACAGGCGGGATCGTCTACCAGCCCACCGTCGGGCTGCATCGTGATGTGGGCGGTATTGACTTTGTATCCATGTACCCCGGCATCATGGTGCGTTTCAACATCTCCCCCGAGGTGCCGCGTGCCAGCCAGGATCTTGAGCCTTCCTCCGGGGAGCCCGGCATCGTCCCCCTCACCCTGGCGCCGCTGCTGAACAAGCGACTGGCATTAAAATCGGCACTCCTTGATCTGCACCGCTATGACTGCCGCCGACCGCTCTACACGTCGCTGGCTTCTGCTCACAAGTGGCTGCTGGTGACCTGCTTCGGCTACCTCGGATACAAGAATGCCCGTTTTGGACGCATAGAAGCCCACGAGGCGGTTACAGCCTACGGTCGTGAAGCCCTGATGAGAGCCAAGGAAGCCGCCGAAGACCAGGATTATAAGATCCTGCACATGTATGTGGACGGCCTGTGGGTGCAGAAGCCCGGCTGCCGGACCCCTTCAGATTTCGATGCCCTGCTGTCCGATATCATGGAACGTACCGGCCTGCCCATCTCGCTGGATGGTGTTTACCGCTGGGTGGTCTTCCTTCCCTCCCGCCAGGATGCCCGTGTACCGGTTCCCAACCGTTATTTCGGGGTCTTCCAGGATGGTACCGTCAAGGTGCGCGGTATCGAGGCGCGCCGGCATGACACGCCGCCCTACATAAAGGAGACCCAGTTGAAGATACTGGAAATCCTCTCGCATGCCCCGGATGCCGATCAGCTCGGGCAGGAACTGCCCGAGGCGCAGTCCTATGCCCGCAGCCGGCAGGAGACCCTGCGCAGGGGTGATGTCCCGGTTGAGGACTTGCTGGTATCCCTGAAATTGAGCCGTGAGCTGGATGAGTATTCCAGTCCATCACCGGCAGCCCGAGCAGCACAGCAGCTGCAGGAGATCGGTAAAACGGTCAGCCCCGGGCAAAAGGTGCGTTTTTTGTTCACACTGGGGAAGCCCGGCGTACATGCCTGGGATGTGCCCGAGCCGCCCGACCTGTGCAGCATCGACCTGCGCCGTTATAACACCCTGTTCGAGCGCGCCGCCAATGCCGTCCTGGTGCCCATCCAGCAGAGCGTGCATGGCGCGCTGGATAGGCAGGGGCGGAACCTGTATCTCATCCCGCCGCCTGCCAGCTATGTTCCGCTCCGCGATCCTGTCGCCCTGGCTGCCGGGGTTTAAGAAAAGAGAATCCCTAAAGGTCTGGTTTAAGACCTTTAGGGATTTGTGTCTGTCATTGCGAAGGTGCGAAGCACCTGCGGCAATCTGGATTATAAGTTAAACCTACCCCCTGTGATCAGGGCGTCGGTGTTATTGTTGGCGAGGCTGTGGCTGTAACGGCAGCGGTGGGTACCGGCGTGACCAGGTTGACCGGTACGATCAGGATCTGCCCGGGGTAGATCACGGAAGTTTCATCTTCCAGCACATCCGGGTTGGCCTTGATGATCTCTGCAATGGTGCTGTTGAATTCTCTGGCTATCGAACCCAGGCTGTCACCGGACAGCACCAGGTATTCGATCTTGGTACCGGGCAGTGCATCCACCGGCCAGGGGGTCAGGGTTGGCATCGGCCAGCCGGGCGGGGGTACCAGGATCTCCTGCCCGACAAAGATGATCTGCGTGGCAGGGTCGATATCCGGGTTGAGCATCAGGATCTGGATCACACCACTATCACCCAAACCGAATTTCTCGGCGATCGTGCCCAGTGAATCGTCCTGCTGGACGATGTAATAGAAGGGGGAACTCGGGGTTGCTGTCGGTGTCTGCGTGGGGGTGGAGGTAATCGTGGGTGTGTTGGTGGGTGTGCTGGTCACGGTCGGGGTGGGTGTGATGGTCACCGTTGGGGTCTTGCTGGCGAACAGCGAGATGGATATCCCTCCGCCATTGAAGGCCAGCACAAGGACAACGATTCCGCCAATGACCAGGACAGCTGCGAGCACCCAGATCAGGACCGGGCTGACGCGTCCACGTCGCTTCCGATAGGAATTGATCGTGGATTTTACGGGAGCATTCTCTTTCTTTTCACTCATGATAATCATCCATTTTTAATGAAAAAGGTACCTTGATGCAGGGTTCATTTCCCACACCATTCAGCATGATTCTACCTGAAATCAGGACTTTAAGCGAGATGCTTAAAAATAAGCAAAAGCCGTTATTTACCCCTTTTGACGACCAGCAAGCTGATGTCATCAAACTGCTCGGCTGATCCGATAAATTGATGCAGCTCCTCTTTTATTTCCTCGACCAATAATTCAGGCGTTTTTTTATTATTTTTCAGCAGGTTGAAAAGCCGTTCGCTCCCGAAAGGCTCATCATCTTCATTAAGCGTATCGGCGATCCCGTCAGAAAAGGCAGCCAGGAGGTCATTCTCTTCCATGACCACTTGCTGGACAGTAAATACCGCATCCGGGATGATGCCGATGGCTGGTCCACTGGGCGGCAAGGTGGCGATGATATTTCCATCCCTGATCAGAACAGCAGGATCATTTCCGCAGTTGATATAGGAAAGGGTGCCATCCTGGATATTAAAGATACCCATGAACACGGTGGCAAACATGTTGGCTTCGACATGGGTTTCAGCCACGTAGTGATTGGTGAAGGATATGATGTCGTTCAGGTTCTCCCCCATGGTTGACCATGCGCCATCCTTTTTGTTGGATAATTGATGGCTGGTGGCCCTGGCATGGATCAGGCTGCGAAAGAGGGTCATGAAGAGGGCTGCTCCGACTCCCTTGCCGCACACATCCCCGGTCACGCAGGCCAGGTTCCCGTCCGGCATGAGGAAGACATCGTAAAAATCACCGGCAACTTCCCGGGCAGATTCGAACAGGACGCCGATCTCCCATCCTTCCACGCCGGGAAGTTCGGCAGGCAGGAAACCATCCTGGATCTCACGCCCGATCTCCATCTCACGCTCCAGGCTCTCGAGATACAGCTTCTGCAGGTCATGCAGGCGCTTCCTTTCCAGGCTGGCTGAGATGCGGGCATGCAGGAGCGTGGATTCAAAAGGTTTTGGCAGGTGGTCTTCGGCACCCATCTGGATGCATTTCACTACGCTGTTGAGATCGTCGTTGGCGGAGATGATGATGACGGGAATGTCACGGGTTTCCTGGTGTGTCTTAAGCCGGCTCAGAACCTCGAAACCATCCATGATCGGCATCATGATATCCAGCAGGACCAGGTCGGGTGACTCGGAATGGACCCTGTCCAGTGCCTCCTGTCCATTCACTGCCGTGATCAGATCAAAACCATAGTCTTCCAGTTCCTGTTCCAGGTAGTCGATGTTAAATGGTTCATCGTCAACGATCAGGACCCTTGCTTTTACCATTGTGCGGTTATGAGAGGTATTCATTTATCTTTGCGATCAGCAGATCTTCATCGACAGGTTTGGTGATGTAATCGTTGAACCCGGCAGCTTTTGCTTTGTTGAAATCTTCCTGCATGGCATTGGCGGAAAGCCCGATGATGGGCATGCCGGCAAATGACTGGCGGATCAACTGCGTGGCCTGGTAGCCATCCATGACAGGCAGGGAAATATCCATCAGTACCAGGTCGGGCTGGTGGTCATTGACCATGGCCACACCCTGGGCGCCGTCCCTGGCTACCAGCAGACTGTAATCATCTTCCAGGAGCTGCATAAGCAGGTCTATGTTCAGGTCAATATCCTCCACGATCAGGATGGTTTTCATTCAGTCCCTCCCTTTTGTTCCAAAACATGGTTGATCTCTTTCATGAGCTGGTCACCCTGGAAGCCTTGTTTCTTCATGACCTGGGTGACTGTTGATTTCAAAAGGGCTGCTTCAGCCTGTGTCAATTCCTTCGAGCTGATGACGATGACAGGCAAGCCGCACAGTTCCGGGTCAGCCCGCAATTCTTCGATAAAACCAAATCCATCCAGGTTGGGCATGATCAGGTCAAGCAGGATCACGTCCGGCTGGGCGACCCTGACCGCTTCCAAGCCTTTCAGCCCATCCAGGGCTGAATCGATCTTGAAATCCGGTTCCGGCAGGTGCTGGCGCAGCATATCAGCAATGTTGGGATCATCATCCACAACCAGTACCTGTTTTTTCCTGCCTTCATTCTTTCCGATCAGGCGTTCAAGTGTTTCGATGACTGCTGCCGGGTCGAACGGCTTGAGCAGGTAAGCGGATGCCCCCAGGCGCAGCCCGAGCGCTTTTTTATCCACGATGGTCAGCAGGATGACGGGGATGGAGGTGGTGGCAGGGTCTTCCTTGAGTTGGTTAAGCACCTGCCAGCCGTCTTCGTCCGGCATGAGGATGTCGAGCAGGATGGCATCCGGGTGGTATTGATGTGCCATCCGAATCCCCTCCCGCCCGCTGCGGGAGCCGATCACCTCGTAATTCTTGTTGTCCAGGTTCTCCTTCATCAGGTAGACCGCATCCGGATCGTCATCAATGACGAGGACTCTTTTGCCCTCCTTGCGCAAGGATGGACCCTCCCCTTCACTATAAATTTCTCGGGATTCAGTGATCGGGCCTGGTCCGACTGCAAGGTCATCTGAAACAAAATGTACGTTCTGGTAGTGCAGGGGAGTTATCAGGGTAAAGGTTGATCCTACTCCTGGTTCGCTCTCCACCCGCAGGTCGCCGCCCAAAAGCTGGGCCATGTTGCGGCTGATGGAAAGGCCGAGCCCGGTACCGCCATACTGGCGGGTGGTGCTTGAATCGGCCTGCTGGAATTCGTTGAAGATCTTCGGAAGCGCTTCTGCGCTGATGCCGATGCCGGTATCAGAGACCGAGATCAGCAGGTTGTCACCCTCATGGCTGGCAGAAAGTACGACCCGGCCTTCATGGGTGAACTTGGCGGCATTGCTCATCAGGTTGAGGATGATCTGGCGGATCTTGTCCTGGTCGGAATGGATGGCTGGCAGGTTCTCCTCCACCTGTTTCTCGCAAACGACCCCGGGTTTCAGCATTGGCTGAACCGTGTTGACGCACAGGTCCATCAGGTCATTTAGTCGGAAATTGGAAGCGATCACTTCCATGCGTCCGGCTTCGATCTTGGAGATATCCAGGACGGTGTTGATCAGGTTCAGCAGGTGATCGGCGCTGATGAGGACCTTGTCCAGGTTCTCGGTCTGTTTGTCAGGCAGGATACCTTCCGCTTTGCGTTTGACGATCCTGGTGAAGCCGATGATGGCATTAAGCGGCGTGCGCAGCTCATGGCTCATGTTTGCCAGGAAGGCGCTCTTGGCATGGTTGGCCTGTTCGGCATCCGCCCGTGCCTGGCGTGCTTCCGTGAAGAGTTGGGCATTTTGAAGCGCCGTGCTGACATGCGAAGCGACCGTGGAAAGCAGGCGGACATCATCCTGGTCAAAGCTGTTTTCCATGGTGGTGCTCTGCACGCTCAAAACGCCTACTGCCTTGCCGCTCACAATAACCGGAACCCCGAGATAGGACATGGATCGTTTTCCAATGACCTTGTCCCCCAGTTCCATTACCTGGCGGCTGGTTTCATCATTGATCAGCAAAGGCACCCGGCCTTGCAGTACCATGCTGGTCAGACCTTCTCCATACTGAATGGAGGTAAGTACTTCGCCGTACGTGTACGGGAAGTTGATGATGCCGCTTTCCTCGTCCAGCAGGGCAACATAAGCCACGTCGGCATTGAAGGTTGTGCGCGTCTGTTCGCCAACCAGGTTGATGAGCGTATCCACATCCAGCTCACTGGCGAGGGCACTGCTGAGCGTGTTGACCACGCTCAGGTCTCCCGCCCGCTTTTCTGTTTCTTTGAGCAAGCGCTGGGTTTCATCGAACAGGCGGGCATTTTCGAGGGCAACACTCATGGAGTTGGCCAGGGTCTGCAGCAGCCGCAGGTCAGAGCTGGTGAACACATTCCGGCGGTAGCTCTGTACATTGATCACGCCGATGGCTTTTTCCTCTGAAATAATGGGTACACCCAGGTAGCTTTCATTCCTGTCGATATCCGAATCCTTGCTGGCGTTCCTCCTCGATCCAAGTTTATAAGCTTCTTCACTCGTTCCCAATAACAATGGTTTATGGGAATCCACAAGGATTGCCCCCAGGCTGGGTCTGAAGATGGGTCCATCCTGGAATTCTGTGCGCTGATCGCGATCCACGTAATAACTGTTCGTAGCCCAATCCTGTTCGACTTTGTACAGGTAGACCTGGGTGGTATCCGCCTGGAAGATGGAACTCACTTTTTCACCGATCATGTCCACGATGGCCTGCAGCTCGAGACGCTGCACCAGACCTTCCTGCACGCTGTTGATGATGGCCAGTTCGGCATTGCGCTCCTCGGTTTCCTTGAGCAGACGCTGGGTTTCATCGAACAGGCGGGCATTTTCAAGCGCCACGCTCATGGCATTGGCGAGGGTTTGCAGCAAGCGCAGGTCAGAGCTGGTGAAAACATTGCGACGGTAGCTCTGCACATTGATCACGCCGATGGCTCTATCCTCAGACATGATGGGCACTCCCAGGTAGCTTTCATTCCTGTCGATATCCGAATCCTTGCTGGCAACCCTGACCGAGCCCAATTTTTCTGCTTCTTCACTTGTCCCCAATAACAGGGGCTTGAGGGTATCCAGGATCACCGCCCCCAGGCTGGGCCTGGGTATGGGACCATCCGGGAATTCCGTGCGCTGATCGCAATCCACGTAATAGATATTCGAAACCCAATTCTGTTCGGCTTTATACAGGTAGACCTGGGTGGTATCCGCCTGGAAGATGGAGCTTACTTTTTCACCGATCATGTCCACGATGCCCTGCAGTTCGAGACGCTGCACCAGCCCTTCCTGGACGCTGTTGATGATGGCAAGTTCGTGGGCATGCTGTTCGGTCTTCTCCAACAGGCGCTGGGTCTCATCGAACAAGCGGGCATTTTCCAGCGCCACGCTCATGGATGCCGCCAGGGTGGTAAGCAGGCTGACGTCTGAGGGGGAAAAGGCATGCTCGCGTTCAACATCCCGCAGGCTGATGAAACCTTTCACCTCATCACCGGCGATGAGCGGGACAAAGATCATCGATCTTGGTTCCCTGGCACCGGGGATGACGGCAAGCTCGAACTCCCTGGAACGTTCAACAGCTTCCGCATTGATCAGAACAACATCCCTGGTTTTGATCAGGTAGCGGCATAACTTGTCGAAAGGCAGGTTATCCCTGCTGTCGAAACGACTGCCTTCCCTGTTTGAATAATTGATCTGGCTGGTTTGAGAGCTGTGGTCGAAAATATTGATCAGGATCGAATCGACGTGAAATATCTTGCGGATCTCATCCCCGACCAGGTCGTAGATGGCTTGTATCTCCAGCTTGGATGCCAGCCCTCCCTGGATCTTGTTGATGATGGCCAGTTCCTGGGCGCGCTGCTCGGTACTGGTTAGAAGCTGCTGGGTCTCATCGAACAGGCGGGCATTCTCAAGCGCCACGCTCATGGAAGAAGCCAGGGTGGTCAGCAGGCTGACATCGGAAGGGCTGAAGGCATTTTCCTTCTCGACATCCTGCAAGCTGATGAATCCATTCACCTCCTTGCCGGAGATGAGCGGGACAAAGATCATCGATTTTGGTTCCTTCGTGCCGGGAATCACGGTCATTCCGTATTCACTTGCCCCTTCAGAGGCATTTTTATTGATCAGCAGGACTTCTTTTGTGTTGATCAGGTGTTCGTTCAACTCGTTAAAGGGTGTGCTTTCATCGTCAAAATAGCGCTTTCCCTTTTCAAATAAGTAGTTCAATTTACGGGTGTTATTAATATGATCGAACGTTTTGATCATAATCGTATCGACTGGAAAGATCTTGCGGATCTCTTCCCCGACCAGGTCGTAGATGGCTTGCATTTCCAGCCTGGTTGCCAGCCCTGCCTGGATCTTGTTGATGATGCCGAGTTCCTGGGCGTTCTGTTCGGTGCTTTCAAGCAGGCGCTGGGTCTCATCGAACAGGCGGGCATTCTCAAGCGCCACGCTCATGGAAGAAGCCAGGGTGGTCAGCAAGCTGACGTCGGAAGGGGAAAAGGCATTTTCCTTCTCGACATCCTGCAAGCTGATGAAACCGTTCACCTCCTTACCGGAGATGAGCGGCACAAAGATCATCGATTTGGGTTCCTTTGTACCCGGAACTATCTTCAGTTCGAGTTCCTCGCTGCGCCTTTCAGCATTTTCGTTGATCAGCAGGACATCCCTGGTCTTGATGATGTATTCACACAACTTGTTGAGGGGATAACTTCCTTCATAATAGAAGCGTTTTCCCTCCTCCCAGGAATAATTAAGCAGCCTGGTGCGGTTAACGAGGTCGAAGGTGTTAATGATGATCGAATCGACCTGGAATATCTTGATGATCTCATCCCCGACCAGGTCGTAGATGGCCTGCAGTTCGAGCTTGGATGCCAGCCCTTCCTGGATCTTGTTGATGATGGCCAGCTCATGGGCGCGCTGTTCGGTTTCCGAGAAGAGACGGGCGTTTTCCAGGAAGGTGCCCATGTTGACTGTCAGGGTCTCCAGCAGATGGAGGTGATTGTCGTTGAAGGCATGCTGCTGCTCGGAAGCAATGACAACCAGACCGAGGGCTTCATTCTTGGACAGGATGGGCACCCCCAGCCAAGATTGAGTGGTTTCC
>Ga0209641_10000786_pt1 | contig 29204 bp, 26 predicted proteins | sample RifCSP16_1_FD_184022 | JGI IMG/M metagenome (GOLD analysis project Ga0209641, IMG submission 184022) | Soil microbial communities from Rifle, Colorado - Rifle CSP2_sed 16_1 (SPAdes) (version 2) | ecosystem: Environmental > Terrestrial > Deep subsurface > Rock core/Sediment | place: Rifle... | reverse complement strand
GGAGGCCCGCCTCCTCGAGGTCAGCGTTGCGCGGTCCTTCGGGGGCTTCCTCCGGGGCCAGGCGATCATGGGCATCGTCTACGCCGCGGTCGCGGTCGTTGCCAGCGCCGTATTCGGCCTCGACTACCTGGCCGGGACCGCCGCGGCGGCCGGCCTGCTGATGGCGATCCCCTTCTTCGGGCCGTTCCTCGCCTGGGCCCCGCCCGTCCTCGTGGCCCTGTTCGTGCGGCCCGACGCCACCCTCGGCACCCTCGTCGTCATGGCCGTCGGCTGGCTCATCGTCATGAACGTCCTTCAGCCGCGGCTCATGGCCTCGGCCCTCCGGATCCACCCGATCATCGTCCTCGGCTCGGTCCTCGTCGGCGGCAAGATCGCCGGCATCAGCGGGGCGATCTTCGGCATCCCCATCGCGGCCGTGCTCTCGGCCTTCTTCCTCCACTCGATCGGGCGATCGGTCGAGAGCGGGCCCGTTGCGGCTCGCGCTGCGGAGCGCCTTCGCCGCGAGGGCCGGGTCGTCCGCGTCCCGCGAGAGCCCGACCCGGCCACCGATGCCGACGTCGAGACCGATGTCGACGTCCCGCCCGAGACCGGATCTCCAGCCGAGGCCGGTTGAGCCGTCGCAGGGATGACGCCGGGTGTCAGAGCTGGAAGTTCGCTCGCTGGAAGGTCCCGTCGGCCAGCCCGAGCACGAGCTGGCGGCACGTTCCGGCCCACGCCTTGTCGGTCTTCCAGATGTAGGTGTAGACGTCGGCGATCGGGTCGTAGGCGAGGCTGCTGCCGCCCGCGCTCACTGTGGACTCGATTCCGTCGACGTCCGCCGTGGCGTCGCAGGCAATCGTCGCCGAGATCGGGGAGCCGGCGGCAAAGATGTCCAGGCCCCGGTCGCCGCCCAGGCTGAACTTGACCGGCACGGCTGCGCCTGCCTTGACGGAATTGAGCGTCGGACGCGGGTCGACCGGCTGGAGCAAGCCGCCGAAGGCGTATGTCGGGGGTTCCACCGGCGGTAGCTCAAAGGTCGCACCGAAGACGTTCCGGTTCGGTTCGTCGCCCGAGGCCAGACCAATCGGACCCGCCCGTCGCCCAATACAGTGACGTCGTTGAGAGCGCGGCGAGGAGCGCGGCCCCCGCGCGGGCGGTGGGAACGCGGCGAGCCATGGCTGGCCTCCAATCCTCATGCCTGGACGGGGCGGAGCCGGCGACGACGCCGACTCCGCCTCCGCAGGCGCTAGTCGATCGCGGGGTTCACGTCGTCCGCTTCGCTCAGCGGGCTGGCATCGGCGGCGTAGCAGCCGTCGCCCCGGCCCGCATCGCCCGAATCGGGGCCGTGATGGGCCGTCTCGAGGCCGTACCACGCCGGGCCCTGGTTGGCCAGGGCGGTGAACGTGTCGCATGTCAGGTACGTGCCGTCGGCCTGCAGCACGAAGGCGTAGTGATTCTGGCCGTTGGCGATCACCTGGCCGTTGCTGCCGATGGTGTGCGAGTGCGCCGTGGCCACCGACGCGGTCAGGGCCATGATCATGAGAGCCGCCAGCATCGCCGCCGGCAGGCGCAGGTACCTGTTCATCGTCCACTCCTTCCATTCGGCGCCGGGGCCACCGACACGAGCTCGACGTCGTGAAGGACCCGGACATCCGTGCCGCTGCCGGCCGGGAAGACCGACCGGACGGCGTCGTCGACGCGGGCGGGGTCGAAGGCCCAGCCCTCCAGCACGACCCCGATGCCTGCGTCGTCGGCGAGGAGCGCGATCCGGCTGATGCCCAGCTCGGCCAGCCGCTGCGCCGCCTCCGGTCCGAGGACCGGCTGGCCGGCGGAGGATTGGGCGACGAGCAGGACCATGGCCATCAGGGGACACCTCGGGGACGTCGCGACCACCGTCGATCGTGCCGATGACGCTACGGTCCGGCGGGGCCCTCATTCATCGGGTGAACCACGTACCGTGGCGGATCGAACGAGCGATGCCAGCTCCGTCCGGTTCCGCAGGCCGAGCTTGGCCAGGATGTTCGTGATGTGGCGTTCGACCGTCCTGGGTGAGACGACCAGGGCCTCGCCGATCTCGCGGTTGCTCGCGCCATCCGCGACACGGCGCGAGATCTCCAGCTCGCGCGCGCTCAGGGCGGCCAGGCCACCTCCGCCGGTCGCGGCGCCGCGACGCCAGGCACGGACTCCGAGGCCGCGCAGGGCCTGGGCGATGAGGCGCGCTTCGGTCACGGCGCCGCAGCGCTCGGCCAGCTCGGAGGCGGACGTGAAGGCCACCACCGCGCGATCGCGATCGAGCCTGGCGAGGCACCGCCCGAGGTCGATCCGCGCCCAGATGAGCTCGAGGTTCAGGCCGGCCCGTTCGAGGCGCTGGGCGTACGTCTCGAGGATCGAGATCGCCGCCGGGTCGTCGCCATCGGCGGCTGCGATCGCGGCGGCCGTCCGCATCCGGTACAGCTCGCGCTTGACCCGGGCAAGGCGAGGTCGGCGGTCCCACTCGGCCAGCGCCCGGCGGGCGTCGTCGACCCGTCCGATGCGGGCGAGGAGCTCCGCCGTCACGAGAGCCAGCGTCGAGTTGTGGCGCGGACAGCGCGCGAGCACGGAATCGGCGTGTGCCGCATCGACCTCGAGCTCGACGTCGGCCGCGGCCTTCGCGCCCGAGGCGCGCGCCTGCCAGGCCGCGATGGCCTCGTGGAGGTCCTGGCGGTAGTGCGGATCCGGCTCGGCAGCGGCGTCGCGGCGAAGGGCGCCCAGCGCGGCCGCGGCATCCGCGGTCGAGAGCTCGATCAGGTGACGGATCGACGGGCCGGTGCCCCAGTGCCGGGGTGCATCGGTGAGGCGGGCCGCGAGCTGTTGCGTCTCGACGGCGATGGCGTGGGCCTCGCCAAGACGACCCATGTCGCGAAGGACGCGGGCGAGCCCGCTCCCGGCCAGGACGGTCAGCATCGGCAGGACCAGGCGTTTCGACGCGTCCCACGCTCCTCGGCTGTGGGCCTCGCCATCGGCGGGGCGGGCGACGGTCCTGAGGGCCTGCGCGACGCGGATCCGGGCGGCGATGTGGGATTCGTCATCGAGGCTGGCGGCGACGCGCACACATGGCTCGACGAAGGCAACGAGGTCATCGTCGCGATCCTCCTGCATCGCACCATCGATCGCGACCTCGATCGCGGCGAGGTACGCGCGGCGAGCCGACGGCGGAAGTCGCTCGAGCCCGCCGCCGACCGAGGCCATCTCCTGGGCCGCCGCGATGGCGCGCTCCGCGGTCCGGCTGCCGGCCGCGGTCTCGTGGTCGAGCCAGAGCTCGACGTCGGCCTCCAGGGCGTCGAGCCGGACGGTGGCTTCGAGGCCCCCTGCCGGCAACGCACGCGCCCGGTCGAGATGGTCGTGGGCATCGCCGCGACGACCGGCGCGATAGGCGACCTGGGCAGCCTCGGTCTCGGCGTATCGCCGATCCACGTCGTCGCCGGCATCTTCGCTGACGCGTGCCCAGCGCTCGAGCGCCAGGCCCACCTCGCCGATGACGGCTCCCAGCTCGCCGAGCGCGCGATCGATGGCGATCCGCTCGACCGAGCCGGGCTCGAGCCCGTCGCTGATGGAGGCGAGGAGTCGCAGGTCGTCACCGCCCAGGAGTCGCCGACCGGGTGAGGAGAGGAGGCGCAGCGCGAGGCCGGCCGGGGATTGACCGGCCGCGAGGCGATGGCCGAGGGCCTCGCGCAACAGCATCACGTCGTTCCCGGCCGCCGCCTCGATCCAATCCGCGAGGCGGACATGGAGCCGATGCCTGGCGGCGGCCGGCAGGCTCCCCGTGGCGGCCTCCCGGATGAGGTCATGGGCGAGGCGGATCGTCCCGCCGACCTCGACGCCGAGACCCATGGCTACGAGCTCCGCGGACGCATGGCGGACGCGCCCGACCTCCCAGGCGAGCAGCTCGGCGATCTCGTCGATCAGGAACGGGCGCGCTCCGACGGCCAACGCGGCGAGCAGCGCGCCAGACTCGTTGCCCAGCGCCCTCAGGCGCTCGGCGATGAGCTTCGACGGCTCATCGTCAGCGCCGCTCCTGGCCAGCGCCTCCAGCCAGAATGGCGAGCCTCGAGCACATTGCCACAAAGCGATGCCAGCGGACTCGCTCAGGCTGCCGTCGATCGAGCGCGCCAGCACGAGGCCGTCATCGAGCGGCAGCGGCCCGAGATCGAGGAGGGACTGGCGCTGGGGCGACAGTCCGCCCTCGACGGTCGACCGGAACGCCGTCGCCGCGGCTGACGGGCGAGCCACGGCGATGACGACCAATGGTTGATGGGCCGGCTCGGCCGCCCGGAGCAGATAGTGGATCAGGCCGAGGGATTGGTCGTCGACCCACTGGAGATCGTCAATGGCGATGAGGAGCGGACCGTGCGACGAAAGCGCCCGGTGCGCCGCCTCGAAGATCCGGAGGGGAGCGCGAGTCGCCTTCTCGCTGCCCCCGAAGACGAACGCTTCGAGGATCGGGCCGTGGACCGGCACCGTCGCCAATTGTCGGACCACCTCCCCAACCGCGGCCAGCGGGACGCCCCGGTTGGGCTCGAAGCCGACGACGCGGACGAGTCGGGCGGCTCGTGGCTCGGCCACGATCTCCGTCAGCAGGCGTGTCTTCCCGCTCCCCGGCTCGCCCGTGATCAGTGCCGCCGCCGGAGCTCGATCCTGGCTCGACTGCCGGATGAGCGCAGTCACCTCCGCGAGCTCCCGCCGACGGCCGACGAACGGCGCGCTCATGCGGCGAAGCGTACCTGCCCGCAGCCGGCCTTCAAGGACCCGGCGCCGGGGTCGTGCGTCGCGCAGCAATCCGGCGCGGATCACCGTCCCATGGCGGGAGGTCAACCTGATGCCCCGAGTCGCCGCCATCCTCGTGCTCTTCGTCCTCGCCGCCTGTGGCACGTCGCCTTCGACGACGATCGACTCCTCGATCGAGCCGACCGCCGCATCGACAGCAACGCCGGCGCCCTCGGCCGCTCCTCCCGCGACCCCGCCGGCACCGACCGCACCGAGCTCAACTCCCGGCCCCCCGGCGACCGCCGTGCCGACCACGTCGGCGCCACCGCCCGAGCCCGAGCCGACCCTGCCACCGATCTTCGGGCCGGCGACCCTCGCGACGACAGGCGACCCGGTCCCGAACTCCGACCTCGGCGGCTGCGGCAGCCTGTGGAACGAGGACGAGCTCTATGGGGCGGACGGCTGCGGTCCCCACGAGTTCAACCTGGACGCGGAGCCGGTCGTTGTGGCCCCTGGCGGCACGATGACGTTCGCCGCGCCCGAGGGGTACCTCTTCTCGATCGACCAGCTTGCCGCCAACCCCGATGCCGCCGGTGTGCACTCGTGGGCGATCGCGATCGCGCCCGTGACCGAACTCATCGGCCTGCCGGAGGGTGAGCAGGAGACGATCACCGCCGAGCATGGTGGACGCGTCCTCGGCTACGGCGACCGGGCCGTGATCTCGGCCTGGGTCAAGGCGCCGCTCGCGCGGGGCGAATACCTCGTCCAGCTGGACGCTTCGGTGAATCTCGGGCCGTGGACCTTCACCTGGCCACGCTTCTTCTGGCGAGTGTCGGTGCAGTAGGCGGCGCCCGCGGCGAGAACGGCTCGGCCGCCTTACCGCCGCTTCTTCAGGTCGCCGAGGATCTCGCGGGCGGCGTTCTGGCCGGGGCCGCCGGTGATGCCGCCGCCGGGGTGGGCGCCGGAGCCGCACAGGTAGAGGCCGTCGATGCCGCCGATCCGGTAGCGGCCGTGGCCGAACATCGGGCGCCAGGCGTAGAACTGGTCGAGGCCGGGTTCGGCGTGGAGTGGGTGGCCGCCGGTCAGGCCGTAGTCGCGCTCGAAGTCGACCGGGGAGATGACCTGGCGATGGGTGACGAGCTTGCCGATCCCGGGGGCCACGGACTCGAGGACCGCCACGACCGCGTCCCCGAACGCCTCGGCGCTCGTCGCCCAGTCGCCGTCGCCGAGCTTGTACGGGGCGTATTGGGCGATGACGCTCATGACGTGGGAGCCCGGCTTCGCACCCTCGACGAGGAGGGGATCCACGAGCGACGGGATCGTGGCCTCGAGGATCGGCGTCCCGCTGAACCGCCCGGACTTCGAGGCGTCGAAGGCCCGCTCCATGGCATCGATGCCGGGCGCGACGACGATCCGGCCGCGGAGCAGCCGCTCCCCGTCCCCACCCGCAGCAGGGAAGACCGGCAGCTTCTTCAGGGCCAGGTTGACCTTGGCCACGACGCCGGGCGTCCGGATGTTGCCGGCCCGCCACCCGAGGCTCGGGCCGAGCGCCACCGGATCCACGAGATCGACCAAGGTTCGCTTCGGGTCCGCGCCGGAGACGACGGCGCGGGCCGCGATCTCCTCGCCCGAGGCAAGCACGACGCCGGTGGCTCGTCCGTCATGGGTCGTGATCGCGGTTACCTCGGCGCCCGTTCGGATCTCGGCCCCGGCGGCCCGCGCCGCGGAAGCCAGGGCAGCCGAGAGGGCCCCCGGCCCGCCCCGCGCGAACACGGAATCGCCAGCCGCGCCGCCGTCGTTGCCGGCGGCGTCCATGAGCAGGATCGCGGCCGTGCCCGCGGACCACGGCCCGACGGCGCAATAGCGCACGCCGCGCCAGGCGAGCGCCGCCCGGACCACGTCGGTCTCGAAGGCCTCGGCGACGAAATCGGCGACGGCCATCGGCAGGACCCGCAGGATCGTCTGTGAATCTCGCCGGCCCAGGCCGCGAAACGTCCGCCCGAGCTTCAGGCCCGTCAGCGCGTCGCCAAGGCCCGGGGCCTTGACGTCGACCGGGGTCGACCGGCCGAGCTCGTCGAGGAAGCGCCCGAGCGAGCGGACGAGCCTGTCGAAGGCCGGATACGCGTCAGCGTCGGCCGGCGAGATCGACCGCAGCCCTTCCGAGGTGCGGGCCACGTCGTCAAAGAAGGTGACCCCCCGCCCGCCCGGTGAGGGCGCGAAGACCCGCACCTCCGGGGCCATGAGCGCCAGGCCGTGGCGCTTGAGGTCGAGGTCGCGGTGGACCGACGGCCGGAGCCGCCCGACGGTGTGGGCGAGCGCCGGAACGCGGAAGCCCTTCGCGAGCGCCGAAGTGTCCGCCGCGCCGCCGACGCGCTCGCGCCGCTCCAGGACGAGCGTCCGGAGGCCGCCCTTCGCGAGGTACGCGGCGGTGACGAGGGCGTTGTGCCCGCCGCCGACGATGACGGCGTCCCAGGTGGCCACGGTGGGCGCGGCGTTCGAGCCGGTCATCAGGCCACCCGCTTGCCGCGCGAGCGGAGCAGCTCCATCGCCGCGATCCGGCCGTTGGCGCCCATGATCCCGCCGCCGGGGTGGGTCGCCGAGCCGCACAGCCACAGGTCGCGGACGGGCGTCCTGAAGCGGGCCCAGCCCGGCACCGGCCGGCTGAAGAACAGCTGCTCGAGCGACAGCTCGCCCTGGAAGATGTTGCCCTCGCTGAGGCCCGTCGTTCGCTCGATGTCGAGCGGGGTCTGGACGTTGCGGTGGAGGATCTTCGACTTGAGATCCGGGGCGAACTCGGAGATCCGGTCCACCACCGCGTCCCCGAATGCCTCGCGGTTGTCGTCCCACGAACCCAGGGACGGGTCGAGGTGGTACGGCGCGTACTGGACGAAGCAGCTCATGACGTGCTTGCCGGGCGGCGCCATCGAGGGATCGACGAGCGTCGGGATGATGATGTCGATGTACGGCCGGCGGCTCCAGTGGCCGTACTTCGCGTCGTCGTAGGCCTGCTCCATCTCGTCGGTCGACGGGGAGATCGAGATCGCGCCCCGGAGGTGCTCGCCCGGCCCGGGCAGGGCGGTGAACGACGGCAGCCCGTCGAGGGCCATGTTGACCTTGCCCGACGAGCCCCGGAACTTGAAGCGCCGGACCTCGGCCTCGAAGCCGGCGTCGAGCGTGCCGGGCTCGAGGAGGTTGATGAACGTCTGGCGGCTGTCGAGCGACGACAGGACCGCGCCGGCCTCGATCTCCTCGCCGCTCTCGAGCACGACGCCGCTGGCGCGCCCGCCCCCGACCCGGATCGTAGCGACGCGCGCTTCCGTGCGGATCTCCGCGCCGTTGGCCCGAGCTGCACTCCCGATTGCGTTCGAGATGCCGCCGGTGCCGCCCTTGGGGATGCCCCAGGCACGGAAGGCGCCGTCGATCTCGCCCATGTAGTGGTGGAGGAGCACGTACGCCGTGCCCGGGCCCTTGATGCCCTGGTAGGTCCCGATGATCCCGGACGCCGACATCGTGGCAATCAGCGGGTCCGTCTCGAACCACTGGCTCAGGAAGTCGAAGGCCGACATCGTCATGAGCTGGACGAAGACGGCCTGCCGGCGCTCGCTCAGCTTCTGGAAGCTTCGAAGGAGCGTGGTCAGCGGCAGGAACGGGCGCGGGTCGTTGGAAGACGGATCCGGCGGCACCATCGACAGGATCGGCTTGATGAAGCGGGCCATGTCGACCATGAGCTGGCCGTACTCCTCGTAGGCCTCGGCGTCGTTCTTCGACCAGCGGCGGAGCTCGCGGATCGTCCGGCCGTGGTCGTTGACCCGCCACAGGTAGTCGCCGCCACCAGCCCTGGGGCCCTCGCCCGGCCGGAGCGGAGTGAACGTGCCGTCGAGGGGCAGGATGTCGAGGCCGTGGGCGGGCAGGTTTAGCTCGCGGATGATCTCGGGCCGGAGGAGCGAGACGACGTAGCTGAAGATCGAGAAGCGGAAGCCCGGGAAGACCTCCTCGGTGACCGCGGCGCCGCCGAGGACATGGCGCTGCTCGAGGACGAGCGTCGTCATTCCGGCCCGGGCGAGGTAGGCGGCCGAGATGAGGCCGTTGTGCCCGCCACCGATGATCACCGCGTCGTAGCGCTGCGCCACGCGTCTCCCTCGCATCGGCGCCGGGGACCCGCGCCGCGTATCCAGCCTGCATACGATTGATGCACTGGCCATCCTACCCGACGTCCCGCCTGGCGCGCCAGGTGTCCCGCGCGATGGGCGGTGGAGGGTCCACACGAGTCGCGCTACCCTCCGCGGATGGACGACCGATCGAGGCTCCTCAACCAGACGGCGGCCCTCGCCGCCGACTTCCTCCACGGCCTGCCGTCGCGGCCGGTCTGCGCGAGCGCGACGCGCGATGAGCTGCTCGCGGCGCTCGGCGGACCGTTGCCAGCCCGAGGCGAGGCGCCTGGTGAGGTCGTGGCCGACCTGGCCAGCGCCGCCGATCCCGGCATCGTCGCCAGCGCCGGGCCGCGCTACTTCGGCTTCGTCATCGGTGGTGGGCTGCCCTCGGCCCTTGCCGCCGACTGGCTGACCTCGGCCTGGGATCAGAACGGCTTCGCCTACGTGATGTCGCCGGCCGCGGCAGTGGTCGAGGAGATCGCGACAGGCTGGCTCCTCGAGGCCTTCGGCCTGCCGGCGGACGCATCGGTCGGCTTCACGACCGGCGTGACGATGGCCTCGTTCGCGGGTCTGGCCGCGGGTCGGCACCGGATCCTCGAGCGCACCGGCTGGAACGTCGAGGAGGAGGGCCTCGCCGGGGCGCCCGAGATCGCCGTCGTCTCCGGCGCGGAGGCCCACGCCACGATCTACGCCTCGCTCCAGATGCTCGGCCTCGGCAAGAGCCGGGTCCTCCGGGTCGATGCCGACGACCAGGGCCGGATGCGACCCGATGCTATCCGGGCGACGCTGGCGAGGGTCCGGGATCGGCCAGTCCTCGTGTGCGCCCAGGCCGGCAACGTCAACACCGGCGCATTCGATCCGCTGACCGAGATCGTCGCGGCCGTCCGCGAGCTGCCGAACGCCTGGCTCCACGTCGACGGGGCGTTTGGGCTGTGGGCCGCGGCGGCGCCATCCCTGCGGCACCTCGTTGCCGGCGTGGACGGCGCGGATTCGTGGTCCACCGACGGGCACAAGTGGCTCAACGTGCCGTACGACTCAGGCATCGCCATCGTCCGCGACCCGGAGGCCCATCGGACCGCGATGTCGCACGGCGCGGCCTACTACGTCCCCGGCGCCGGGATGGAGCGGGACGGCGGCAGCCTCGTCGGCGAGTCGTCGCGGCGCGCCCGCGGCTTCACGATCTACGCCGCGCTCCGCGAGCTCGGTCGCGAGGGTCTGGCCGACCTCATCGAGCGCTGCTGCCGCCTCGCGACCCGGATGGCCGACGGACTCCGCGACGCGCCGGGGGTGGCGATCCTCAACGACGTCGTCCTCAACCAGGTTCTCGTCCGGCTCGCGCCGCCGGACGGCGCCGACACGGCCGCACCCGACGCCGACATCGATGCCTTCACCCGTGAGGTCATCGCCGCCGTCCAGGCCGACGGCACGTGCTGGCTCGGCGGCACGACCTGGCACGGCATGGCGGCCATGCGGATCTCGGTTTCCAACTGGAGCACGACCGAGGCCGACGCCGACCTGTCGGTGGCCGCCATCCGCCGCTGCCGCGACGAGGTCGCAAAGCGCTAGGCCGTCCCGCCGCCCGGTTCGGGGCATCCAGCATGCATACGTTCCATGCATACTTGCGGTCCGCAGCGCCCCGGAGGACTCTGAGCACGTGAGCGTCGGCACTCCGTTCCATCCCGCGACGGCGCCCCTCAATCGCAAGCAGCAGTGGCGCGAGTGGTCGGGCTACTTCGCGTCGTCCGTCTACGCCGACGCCCACGACATCGAGTACAACGCGATCCGCGAGGCGGCCGCCCTCATCGACGTGACGCCGCTCTACAAGTACCGCGTGTCCGGGCCGGACGCGCCCCGGCTCGTCGATCGGGTCATCACCCGCGACGCCACGAAGCTCAAGGTCGGCCAGGTCTTCTACACGCCCTGGTGCGACGAGCACGGCAAGGTCATCGACGACGGCACGGTCCATCGCCTCGGCGAGACCGAGTACCGCTGGACCGCGGCCGATCCGCAGTACCGCTGGCTGTCGATGAACGCCCGCGGGCTGGACGTCCACATCGAGGACGAGAGCGAGGCGGTCGCCGCCGTCGCGCTGCAAGGCCCGTTCTCTCGAGCGGTCCTCGAGGCCGCGACCGGCGAGTCGTTCGCGGACCTCCGCTACTTCCGGCGCCGGGCCTCGAGGCTCGCCGGCATCGACGTCGACGTCTCGCGGACCGGTTACACCGGTGACCTCGGCTACGAGATCTGGATCCCCGCAGACCGGGCGGTCGAGGGCTGGGAGTCCCTGATGGCCGCCGGCGCCGACTACGGCATCCGGCCGGCCGGAATGCTGGCCCTCGATGTCGTCCGCCTCGAGGCCGGGCTCATCCTCCTCGAGGTCGACTACACGTCATCGCGGCATGCCCTCAACCCCGAGCAGAGCTACTCGCCGGCCGAGATCGGCCTGGGCCGGCTCGTCGATCTCGAGAAGGCCGACTTCGTCGGCAAGCTGGCGCTGCGGCGCGAGGCGGCGAAGGGTGGGCCACCGCGGCGCCTCGTGGGCGTGACCCTCGACTGGTACGGGATCGAGGGTCTCTACTCGGCCCAGGACCTGCCGCCGTCGATCTCGCCGAACGTCAATCGGGGCGCCGTGCCGGTCTTCGGGCGGAGCGGCAGCCAGGTCGGCAAGCTCACCAGCCACGGCTGGAGCCCGATCCTCAAGCAGGCCATCGGCCTCGCCTCCGTGCCCGCGGCCTACGAGCCGGTCGGGACGAAGCTCCAGGCCGAGTGGACCGTCGAGGGCCGCCGCGGCCGAGTCGACGCCACCGTTGTGCCACTCCCCTTCCTCGACCTGGAGCGCAAGCGCGCCTGACGCGGCTCGGACTCCGGCCCCGTCGAAACAGGGCCCTCCATCCCGGGGGGCCGCCACAACCCCGTGGCGAGGGGCGTCCGACGGCCATGCGTATCGCGACGGCTGCCGGCATCGTCTGCGTCACGTCGTGGCTTGCGCTCGCCGTCGGGGCGGGCAACATCGGGCTCCAGCGGTCCGTGGCGGTGGGTCCGCTGACGTTGCTGGAGCAGCCGCTGACCGTCGTCCTGGTCGCGGCCGTCTCGCTCGGGACAGCCCTCGCCGTCGGATGGGCACTGCGGGTCTCCCCGCTGCAGCTCCTTGCCGGTGTCCTCGTCGGGGACGTCGCGGGAGCCGTGATCCTGGCGCCCGTCGCGATCGGGGAGCTGGAGCCGATCCACGCCCCGGTCGTCTTCGCGGCGATCGCCGTCCTGGGCATCCAGCCCGCCGCTGCCTGGCTGGGAGCGGCGATCGGGTGGGCGATCGCCGGGCGCTCCGGGCGAATTCCTGCGTCGGGCTGAGCAGTTGGCGCACGGACGATCACGTCCCGGCGAGGCGCTCCACAATCGAATCGAGCGGGCCCACCTCGCCGACCATGATCGAGCTGGGTCAGGGTAGCGGCCCGCCCGGGTGTGGTCCGCCGCAGGCAGGTTCGACCGGTCTGCCATCGAGCCGGCCGTGTCAAACAATCCCCCACAGGAACGTTGGAACGGGCGATCCCTGCATCACCGAAACCGGGCGGCGACGCCTGCGCTCAGCACACCCGTCTGAGAGGGCGGTTTCGAGACGAAGCGGTCGTTGGAGGGCCGGCGGGCCGATCCAACGATCCCCGGGTGATCGTCTGAGAATGCCAGCCAGGCACCGGCTCGACGAAGCCGGAGATCAGTCGCGGACCACCCTCGCCAGGTGACGCTCCAGGCCGGCGACCGCCTCGGGCAGGTCCGTCCGCCCGAAACCGATCCGGACGTGGTTGCCCGGGTGGCCGAATCGCGATCCGGGCAGGAGCAGCACCCCCTCTGCCTCGACGAGCTCCGCCGAGAAGCGGTCGGCATCGAGGTCGGCGCGCAGCCGGGGGAAGCCGATTGAGCCGCCCCGCGGGCGGACCCACGAGAGCACGCCGGGCCAGCGATCGAAGAAGCCGTCGAGCGCTGTGAGATTGCCATGGACGATCGACCTCGATCGTGCGAGCACGCGTTCGCGTGCCCGGAGCCCGATGAGGGCGAGGATCTCGGACGGCGCCGAGGAACAGATGGTCGTGTAGTCCTTCATCCGGGCCACCCGATCGAGGATCGAGCGGTCGCGGGTCGCCAGCCAGCCGATCCGGAGGCCGGCCATCGCGAACGACTTCGACATGACCCCGAGCGAGACGACGTGCGGCCCCGCGTCCACGCCTGCGGGGAGCCGGTCGGCCTCGTCGTGCTCGAGGTAGCGGTAGACCTCGTCGGAGAGGAGCGTCGCGCCGGCCTCGGCCGCGATCGCGACGATCGCCTGGAACGTCACCCGGTCGGGCAGCATCCCGGTCGGGTTGTGGGGCGCGTTGACGACGATGAGCCGGGTTCGGGGCGTGACCTGGCGGCGCAGCTCGTCGAGGTCGATGGCCCAGCCGTCCACCTCGCGGAGCTCGTGGAGGGTCACCTCCACGCCCGCGGCGCGGGCGACCTCGTAGAGGCTCTGGTAGCCGGGCCAGGTGACGATCGCGTGGTCGCCCAGCCCGAGGAGGACGCTGACGAGGGCGAAGATCCCCTCCTCCGCCCCGACGGTGACGAGGACGTCGTCGGCCTCGGCGGTCAGGTACAGGGCCGCGATCTCGCGCCGGAGAAGCGGGTGGCCCGTGGACTCCGTGTAGCCGAGCCGGAGGTCGCGCCAGAGGGCGGCCGTCTCGTCGTCGGCGAGGGCGAGGAGGTCGGCCATCGGCCAGCCCTCGACGTCGCTGGCGCAGAGGAGATGCCGGACGGCGAACTCCCAGCGCGCGAAGTAACGTTCGAGCTCGAAGTCGGCGATGCGCATGTGCGCATCATGGCCTGCCGGGAAACGCGGCGCGATCCGATGCTCCTGCAAGGCCCGACGCCGTTTCTCCGCCCATGCGCGGCCCGTTCGTGCTCGTTGGCTGGCCCACCGCGCCCGTCGCCGGGTTCGGAGCCACCGCGATCCGCGTCGGGCGTGGCGGCGATCCGGAGCGCACGGCGGATGCCGCTGCGGCGCTCGCTGAGGCCGCGCTCGGGACCTGATCGACCGGGCAGGTTAGGTTCGAGGGCGAAGATGCGCCGGGCCCTCGAACGCAGCGCCTCGAACCGTCAGCCGTCGACGCGGATGAGCGCCGCGCCCAGGGCGCGGAAGCCTTCCTCCGTGAGCCCGAGGCCCGTCGCTCGCCACGAGGGAGTCGCCCCGCGATCGACATCGAGGACCAGGCTGTTGGCGAAACGGCCCAGCTCGCCGTCGCGATCGCCGAAGCTGGCCGGGCCGATGACGGTGTCGCGTGGGGCGCACGTCTCCACGTCGGCCCCGTCGCACAGGTTGCCTTCGACAAGGGCGAGGCGCGCGTCCGCAGGACCGCGGTAGGTCACCTCGAGGATGCCGCCGTCGGCGAGCCGGTACGAGCCGGTCTCGAGGAACCAGCCGTCGGGCAGGACCGCGCAGTAGACCGCCCAGCTCATGGCGATCGCGGCGTCGTCGAAGAAGTCCCGGTTGTCGTCGTTGCCGCTGCAGGCGCCCGCAGGCGTGGTGGCCGGCGGCCCGGTGAGCTCGGGGGTCGGCGTGCCGCCGGCGGTTTCGGTCGGCGCGGGGGTTCCCGTCGGGGCGTCGGAGCTCGTGGCGACGGCCGAGCCCGTCGGGGACGTGCCCGGTCCCGGCGTCGTCAGCGCGGGCGACGGGCCGCCGCTGCAGGCGGCGAGGATCGCGCCGATCGTCACGATCGCGGCGAAGGTGAGTGGCGGATGGGAAGACCGGGCCGAACGCGGATCCGCGTGGCCCGCGCGCGCTCGGATCACCGCCCGAGCGTAGCACGCGCGGACCGAGCGTCAGGCCCCGACGGGTGCCAGCGGTCGCCTACGGCGCTCCGTCGCTCGGCTACGGCGCTCCCTCGGCGACAGCCGTGGCCGGGCCGTGCTCTGCGCCGCTCAGGCGCACGAACCCCGGATCCACGCCGAACACCTCCCGAATGCGGCCCGGCGAGAGGACCTCGGCCGGCGGCCCGTCGGCCACGATCCGGCCCCGGTCGAGGAGCACGAGCCGGGGGAAGAAGTGGGCCGCCAGCCCAACGTCGTGGAGAACGGCCACGATCGTCGTGCCATCCCTGGCGTTGAGGTCGCCGACGAGCTCCATGACCTCGACCTGGTGGCGGAGGTCGAGGTGGACGGTCGGCTCGTCGAGGATGAGGACCGGAGCGGCCTGGGCGACGGCCATCGCCAGGAGCACAAGCTGCCGCTCGCCGAGGGACAGCTCGCGCGCATCGCGGCCGAGCAGGTGCCCAACCCCCACCCGGTCGATGGCCGCCGCGACGGCCGCACGGTCGCCCGGGCGCATCCCCCGGACCGGGTGCTCGTGTGGCAATCGTCCGAGCGCGACCACCTCCTCGACCGAGGTCGCGAACGGCAGCGTGGGAAGTTGCGGCACGACGGCCAACCGACGGGCAACGGCCTGGCGGCTCAACCGCTCGATGGGCACGCCGCCCAGTTCCACGCTGCCGGCAACCGGCCGGAGCAGTCCGGCGACCACCCGCAGCAGGGTCGACTTCCCCGCTCCGTTCGGCCCGATCACGGCGACTCGCTCGCCGGCCGCGACGTGGAGCTCGACATCGCGGAGCGCGGCGCGGTCCCGGTAGCGGGCCGTCACCCCCGCGAGGCGGATCACAGCTCGTAGCCGGTTCGGGCCCGGCGCAGGAGGACGAGGAAGAACGGCGCCCCGATGACCGCGGTGATGACGCCGACGGGGATGTCGCCGAGGAGGCGGGCCGCGAGATCCGCGCCCACCATGAGGCTCGCGCCGAGGAGCGCGGCGAGCGGCAGGACGAGCCGGGCGTTGGGCCCCACCACGAGCCGGACGACGTGGGGCGCCACGAGCCCCACGAAGCCGATGAGCCCCGAGACCGCCACCGCGGCCGCCGTGGCGAGCGAGGCCAGGGCCAGGAGCACGGCCCGCTCCCGGCGAACGTCGACCCCCAGGTGCGCCGCCGCCTCCTCGCCGAGGAGCATCCCGTTGAGCGAGCGGGCCCGGAGGGCGATCCCGAGCGAGGCCACGACGATGAGCGGCGCGGCGACCGCCAGCCGGCCCCACGACGACGCCTCGAATCCACCGAGCAGGTAGGCGAAGATCTGGCGCAAGCCCGCGCCGGACAGGTACATCGCCATCGCCAGGCCGGCGGCGAGGAGGGAGCTTACCGCGTAGCCGGTCAGGAGCATGCTCGTCATCGGCGAGGCAGCCCCGACCCGCGAGAGCTTGTAGACCACGAGGACCGCGCCGAGCGCCCCCACGAAGGCGAGCCCGTGGAGCAGGCCGAATTCGACGATGAGGGCGCGGACGGGGATGAGCACCGCGATCGCCGCCCCGAACGCGGCCCCGGACGCCGTGCCCAGCACGTACGGGTCCGCGAGCGGGTTCCGGAGGAGGCCCTGGAATGCGGCCCCGGCAACGGCCAGGCCACCGCCGACGATCATTGCCGTCAGGACTCGCGGCAACCGGAGATCGATGACGATCGTCTCGGCGGCCGCGGCCCAGGTCGGGCTGATGTCCAGCCCGAGGAGGCGCCGGCCGAGGATCCCGAGGGTGTCGGCCGGGGCGATCGCGACGGTCCCGGCGGCGATCCCCGCCACGAGCGCGACCGCCAGCAGGGCCAGGCCGACGAGCCCCAGCGCCACCGGCCGGCGAGCGACACTCAGCCGGCCGGCGTGGCCGGCGCGTGCGGCGATGACGACGTTACCCGAGGACATCGTCAGCGCAGGACCTCCGGGTGGAGGGCTTCGATGAGCGCCCGGAGTCCCTCGACGAGCCGGGGCCCGGGGCGCGTCACGAGGACGTAGTCGGCGATCGGGATGACAGCGCCGTTCTTCACGGCCGTGATGTCGCCCCAGCCGGGCCGGGCCGCGACGTCGGCGGCGGTCGTGTAGTCCGCATCGTCGCCGAGGAGGATGACCGCCGGGTCGGCGGCAACGAGCTCCTCGAGCGAGATCTCGTAGCTGTCGTCGGTGGTGATGGGATCGGCGCCGGCGAGGATGAGCATCTCGGCGTAGAGCGAATCGGCCGGCACCGTGTAGATCTTCGAGGTCGCGTCGATCTCGTAGAACACCTTGGCATGCTCGAGGACCGCGGTCGCCGCGCCGAGCGCGGCCATCTCGGTGGCCATCGCCGCCGTCAGCCGGCCGGCGTCGGGAGAGGTGCCCGTGGCGAGCCCGACGAGGCGGATGCCGGCGAGCGCCTGGTCGATGTTCCGGGCATACAGGACGACGACCGGGATGCCGACGCCGCGGAGCCGCTCGATGGCAGCAAGGGGCGTGAACGACGGGTTGCCGCCACCGGCGATCACGAGGTCGGCCTCGAGGTCGACGATCTGCTCGACATCGATGCCCTGGAAGGTCGCGACCACGGGAAGATCGTCGGCCTCGGGCGGGTACGCCGCGATGTCCTCGGCCTTGGCGACGACGCGGCTGCCGACGCCGAGGGCGAACAGGGTCTCTGTCGCAGCCGGGGTGAGCGACACGATCCGCTGGGGCGCCGCCGGGATGGCGACGGTCGTGCCCTCGTCATCGGTGATCGCCAGCGGGAACGTCGGGGCGGGAGTGGCGGTCGGGATCGCCGGTGTCGCCGTCGCCGGGGGGGCGGCCGATGAGGTGGCGCCGGGCGGGGCCGTCGGGACGACGGCCGAGGGGCCGCACGCGGCGAGAAACGCGAGGAGCGGGACGAGGATGAGGCCAAGGAGCGGATCCGCGCGGCGCGCGCGCGGACGGAACGACGCAGCCATGAAGGGGTCTCCGACGGGTGGGGCCGCGCCTGGCGGTCCCGGGACGAGGGGGACGGCGAAACGGCTGCGGTCAGTCGGAGGGGGTCATCGGCGGTGCCTGCCTTTCTCTCGAAGGTCGTGCATCCACCGCGGGTCGGCGACCGGACTTCCGTCGCTGGGCGACGGTTCACCGTAGCGGGACTGTGCCGGAATCGCACCGGCTTCGCGACGTCGCGGGGCGTTCAGGACGAACGCCGGGAGCGTACCACCGGTAGGGGCACGGGCGCTGCGCCGAGGCCCGGACACTGAAGCGACCCGCCCGGTCGAGGGCGGGTCGCGGGGCGATGTCGAGTGGGAGCCGGCCGCGGCGGCAGGCTCCCCGGATCAGGCGGTCGGCGCCGTGGCCGGTTGGGCGAAGATCGAGACCTGGGCGTCGTCGGGGAGCATGACCCCGAAGACCTTCTGGAGGGCGAGCAGGTGGACGCACGCTCCCCAGCTCTCGAAGTAATGGCAGTTGCAGCGCCACTGACCGGCGTCGAGGGTGATGTGGTGCGTGTCGTTGTCGCCGCGGAACGTGAGCGCGATGCGATCGATCGAGATCCGATCGAGCTCACGAGCGTAGCGATTCGCCTTCTCGACCTTGCCGATCAGGGAGCTGTGCATCAGGCCAGACCCTCCGGCCCCCGAGGGGGCAGATCGCGAGCCGCCGTCCGATCCTGCACCACCCGACCGGGCGAGGCGGTCGCCCTAGAAGCCTACAACCTCGCGCCGGATTCGGCACCCGGAAATCGTCAGGGTGCGGAAGTCCCTTGGCGGCCGAAGTCGTCCTCGATGCGGACGACGTCCGTGAGCTCCGGCGTGGAGACCTCCATGAGCTCGGCTCGCTCGATCGCCTCGTAGCGATGGCGGCGGAGCGGCGCGACATGGGCCCCTTCGCCGGGCCCGAGCTCGCGTTTCACGATCTGGCCGGCATCGTCCTCGAGGGTCAGGAGGAGCCGCCCGGACAGGACCCGGATCCACTCGTCCTTGACCTCGTGGTACTGGAACGAGAGCCGCCGCCCGGTCTCGATGACGAGGATCTTGCCGACATAGCGGTCGGTCTGGGCCCAGATCAGCTCGTGGCCCCAGGGCTTCTCGACCCGCCGGGGCAGGGCCTCGCCGGTCATCCGCCGCGGACCAGCTGCTCGCCCGACGCGATGATCGCCTCGCGAACCTCAGGCGAGGTCGCCTCGGTGTAGACCCGCATGAGCGGCTCGGTCCCCGATGCGCGGACGAGCAGCCAGCTGCCGTCGGCGATGTAGAACTTGAAGCCGTCGTTCGTGCTGAGCGGCTGGCTGCCGGTCACCGCCTGCCCCGCCAGGGTCGCCGGCGCCTTCTCGAGCAGGTCCACCAGGACGTGACGCTTGACCCCGTCGTACTCGCTTCGCTGGAAGTGGATGTCGACCCGCTGGTAGAACGACGGCCCGGCGATCTCGTGGAACCGCTCCATGATCTTCGAGACCGGCCAGATGCCCCGCTCCCGCTCCCGCAGGAAGAGATCGAGGAGGAGCAGGTCGGCGTAGACGCCGTCGCGCTCCGGCAGGTGCATCCCGAACCCGAAGCCGCCCGATTCCTCGGCCCCCATCATCGCCCCGGTCTCGATCATCCTCGGGCCGATGTACTTGAACCCGACCGGCGTCTCGTGGACGGCGATGCCATAGCGCTCGCCGAGCCGCGTCGCCATCGAGGTGTTGTTGACCGAGATGACGACCGGGTCGCGGAGGCCGCGATGCTCGGCCAGGTAGTACATCAGGAGGCCGGTCACCTCGAGCTGGTGGATGAAGGTGCCGCGCTCGTCGGCCGCGCCGGCGCGATCGGCGTCGCCGTCGAGGAGGAGGCCCACGTCGTAGCCGCCGGCGGCGAGCATGCCGAGCGATTCGTCGACGTTCGGCCGGATCGGCTCGGGGTTGACGCCGCCGAAGTAGGGGTTCCGCTCCTGGTGGATCTCGGTAACGTCGATCCGGCCGCCGGCGAGGAGCCGGCTGATCCAGCCGGCCCCGGCGCCCCACATCGGCTCGACGAGAACACTGGCATCGGCGGCCTTGAGGGCGTCGAGGTCGAGCGTCCGGCGGAGAAATCGCTCGTAGCCCTCGTAGGGATCGAAGCGCTCGACCTGCCCGGCCTCCTCGGCCTCGGCGAACGACCGCCGGGCGATCTCGGTGCCGCCGTTCTCGGCGATCCCGGCCTCGATGACCTTGAGCATCTCGGGGCCGGCTGCCGAGCCGCTCGGCGACTTGACCTTGAAGCCGTTGTCGGTCCAGGGATTGTGGCTGGCGGTGATGACGACACCCGCCGAGGCGCTCCGCTCGACGACCTCGTACGAGCTCATCTGGGTGGGCACCGCCCGGTCGCCGAAGACGACCTTGATGTCATGGGCGAGGAGGACCTCGGCCGCGGCCATCGCGAAGTGCTCCGAGGCGAACCGCCGGTCATAGGCCACCACGACGCCCCGGGCCTGCTCGCCGCGCTCGACCACGTAGCGGGCGACGCCGTCGGCGCAGCGGCGGACGTTCTCGAAGGTGAAGTCCTCCGCGATCCGTGCCCGCCAGCCGTCGGTGCCGAAGACGATACGGGTGGCTGTCCCGACGTCGGTCACGATCGGTCCTCCCAGCTGGTCACGCGGTCGATGAGCGCCTCGACGGCGGCCCGCCCGCTGGCGGCGCCGCGCAGGAGCGCCAAGGGCGAGGAGGCGAGGATACCCCGCGGGCCGGGCGTCACGACGAGGCGGCCGTCGATGCGCTCGACGATCAGGTCGTCGCCGATCGCCTCGGCCGGCTCGCTGGGCTGGATCACGCTGCCGGTCCCGAGGCCGCCGATCGCGTGGAGGAGCGCCGTCCACGACCCGAGATCGTCCCAGCCGACGTCCATCCCGACCATCACGACCCGGCGATCGCTGGCGGCGCCCTCCATGACCGCGTGGTCGATCGAGACCGGCCGAAGCTGGTCGTAGGCCGCGGCCAGGCCGGCTTCGCTCGAGGCAAAGGACCCAAGCAGGGTCGTGAGGCCCGTGTACCGGGTCAGGGCGTCGACGATCGCCCGGCGCCGCCAGGCGAAGATCCCCGCATTCCAGGCCACACCGGGCTCGGCGAGGAGGGCCTGCGCCCGGCCCTGGTTCGGCTTCTCCTCGAAGGCCCGGAGTGGGTAGGCGCGGAGCCCGTGGAGCGTCGCACCGGCATCGATGTCGGGCATGAGGTAGCCGTACTCGGTCGCCGGGCGGGTCACCCGGATGCCAAGGGTGACGAGGGGCGATTCGATGTCGAAGGCGCTCTCCGCGAGTGAAGCCGCCGCGACGAGCACCCCCCGGAACTGGTCCTCGCGCTCGATGAGGTGATCGGCCGGCAGGACGACCATGACCTCGTCGTCCGGTCGCTCCAGGTGGATCGCGGCCAGGGCGATCGCGGCCGCGGTGTTCCGGCCGCTCGGCTCGCCGAGGATCCGGATACCCGGCAGCTGGTCGCGGACGAGCTGGGCGTAGCGCCGATCCGTGACGACGCAGATGTCGTCGGGGTCGATGGGCAGCTCCGGGTGGCCGGTGATCCGGTCAACGGTCCGCTGGAGGAGGGAGCGGTCGCCGAGGAGGGGCAGGAAGGGCTTGGGCGTCTCGGGCCGACTCAGCGGCCAGAGCCGGGTGCCCCCGCCCCCGGCAAGGATGACGACGTACATCGAGGGGCCATCCTAGCCCCGTTGGCCGGAGGCCGGCTGTCACGCCCGCCGTCGTGCCCGCGAGCCGAGAGACGCACGCTGTGAGTCAACTCGCCGGCGAGGGCCACGGAGCGCCGCCGTCCGTTCACATGGAGCGCCGCCGAACGTTGACGCGGCGAGAAGGCGACTCGTACCATGCCGGGACCGCGCGCGTCGGTGCTCGGCGCCCGCGTCCTCAACGCTGCGCAGTCCGCGAGGGAGCCCGCTTGGCCGCTGCCGTGGTCGACGAGAGCAGACAGGTGTCCGGTCGCGCCCGGGGCGGGGGCCAGATCGCGGACGTCCGCATCGATGGCGTCACGAAGGAATTCGGGCCCGTGACCGCGGTCGACCAGATGACGCTCGAGATCGCGAGCGGAGAGTTCTACAGCCTCCTCGGTCCCTCGGGCTGCGGCAAGACGACGACCCTCCGGATGATCGCCGGCTTCGAGCAGCCCACCGCGGGAGAGATCTTCCTGGCCGGCTCGCCCGTCGCGGGGGTGCCGCCCTACAAGCGCAACGTCAACACGGTCTTCCAGCATTACGCCCTCTTCCCCCACATGGACGTCGCCCAGAACGTCGGGTACGGCCTCCGCCAACGAGGGTCGCCGAAGGCCGAGGAGGCCCGCCGGGTGGGCGAGGCGCTGGACCTCGTCCGCCTCTCGGGCTACGGCACCCGGCGGACCTGGGAGCTGTCAGGGGGCCAACAGCAACGGGTCGCGCTCGCGCGGGCTCTCGTCAACCATCCCACGGTCCTCCTCCTCGACGAGCCGCTCGGGGCCCTCGACCTGAAGCTCCGCAAGGAGATGCAGCTCGAGCTGAAGGCCCTCCAGCGAGAGGTCGGGATCACGTTCGTGTACGTGACCCACGACCAGGAGGAGGCCCTGACGATGAGCGACGTCATCGTCGTCATGAACCATGGCCGGATCCAGCAGCTGGGCGGCCCGACCGAGCTCTACGAGCGACCGGTCAATCTCTTCGTCTCGAACTTCATCGGCGTCAGCAACCCGATGCCGGGCCGGGTCATGGAGATCGGGCCCGACCATTCGGCCGTCGTCGAGACCGATCGCGGCCTCCGACTTCGGGGCACGATCACGGACCCGGCCGTCCGGCCGGGCATCGGCACATCGGTCACGGTCGCGACGCGGCCGGAGCGGCTGACCGTGCTCCCGGGCGAGGCCCGAGAGCCGGCGGCACCGGGCGAGGTCGACGTCCCGGGCCGGATCCACCAGGGCACCTATCTCGGCGACCAGACGGAATACCGGGTCACGACCGACCTGGCGGGGGAGCTCATCGTCCGGCGGCAGAACGCCGCCGGCGTCGGAACGGGGGAGGGCGTGGGACCGGGCGATCCGGTCGTCGTCCGATGGCACGAGGAGGCGAACCTCATCCTCGTCGGCTGAGGTTCGGAAGGCGCGCGCCCGGATCGCCGGGCACGGAGGAGGAGACGCGTGGCAGACCGAGGACTCGACTGGTACATGAAGCAGGCGGCCACCAAGCCGATCAACCGCCGCGGCTTCCTCACGATGATGGGCTATGCCGGCGGCGCCGCGGCCCTTGCCGCCTGTGGCGGGGGTGCGACCCAGGCGCCGTCGGCGACGGCGTCCCAGGCCGCGTCGGCCGGACCGAGCCCCACGCCCGGTGTCGACATCGGCAACGAGCTCTACATCTACAACTGGTCCGACTACATCGCCGACGCCAACATCGAAGAGTTCAAGCGACGGTACGGCATCACGGACTTCGTGTACGACACCTACGCGAACAACGAGGAGCTGATCGCCAAGCTCCAGGGCGGCGCATCCGGCTACGACATCGCCGCGCCGACGGCCGAGTACGTCCCCGGGATGGTCGAGGAGGGCTTCCTCGAGAAGCTCGACCTGACCAGGATCCCGAACGTGCAGTACATCGACGAGACGTTCAAGAACCTCTGGTGGGACCCCACCAACGAGTACCAGGTGCCGAAGGACTACGGCACCACCGGGATCATGTACCGCGGCAAGATGCTCGCCAGCCCGCCGACATCCTGGCGAGAGTTCTATGACCTGACCCGGGGCTCGGAGTCCGGCAAGGTCGTGATGGTCGACTCGATGGGCGACGTCTTCGTCTTCCCCCTGAAGATGCTCGGCTACTCGCTCAACTCACTGGATCCTGACAAGCTCGAGGAGGCGCGCCAGATCCTTCTCGACGTGGCGCCGCACTTGCTGGCGCTCGATTCGGACCTCTACCAGGACAAGCTGGCCAGCGAGGAGGCGTCGATGGTCCTCGGCTGGACCGGGCCGTTGCTCGGGCTGCAGGACAACGAGGACACCGCCGACGCCGCCTACACCGTGCCGTCCGAGGGCTCTCTCTTCTGGATGGATACGTGGGTGATGATCAAGGATGCGCCCCACAAGGACGCTGCCTACGCCTGGCTGGACTTCATCCAGGAGCCGGCGATCCAGGCGGCCGAGACCGAGTTCAACTACTACGCCACGTGCAACTCCGAGGCGAAGAAGCTCGTGCCGAAGGAGATCCTCGACAACGAAGCCGTGTTCCCGAGCGATTCGGCATTCGCCAAGCTCGAGGGCGCGGAAGACACGTCGGGCAACAACCAGCGCCTCGACATCTGGGAGGAGTTCAAGTCGAAGATCGGAGGCTGACCGCCGATCGCAGCTTCGCCGGAAAGCCCTGAGCGCCATGACTGCCGCAACCGCCCGTGGGAGTCGGCTCGCCGCGGGAGGGCGGGGTCGCTCCGCCCTCCTGACGAGCCTGCTCGTCTTTCCGGCGACGCTGTGGTACGTCGCGCTCCTCGTCGCGCCGCTGGCGATCGTCGTCATCTTCTCGTTCGGGACCCGGGCCAAGAACGGCGGCTACGCCCCGGCACTCACCCTCGACAACTATGCCGACCTCCTGAATCGGCCCGAACCGTTCGTCAACAGCCTCGTGATGGCCACCGCCGGCACGGTCGGCTGCCTGCTGGTGGGGCTGCCGCTTGCGTACTACCTGGCCACCCGAGCCGGGAGCCGCAAGAACGTCCTGCTCCTCCTGCTCGTCATCCCGTTCTGGACGAGCTTCCTCATCCGGACGTACGCGTGGCTGCTCATCTTCAACCCCGACACGGGTATCCCGGGCATCGTCAAGCTGCTCACCGGGGCCGAGTTCCGCGTCCGGGGCACGCCGATCGCCGTGCTCGTCGGGCTCGTCTACGGCTACCTGCCGCTCATGGTGTTCCCGCTGTACGTGACCCTCGAGCGCCTCGACCGGACCCTGCTCGAGGCATCCAAGGACCTCGGTGCCGGGCGCTGGGCGACGTTCCGCCAGATCACGCTGCCAATCGCGCTGCCCGGCCTCGTGACCGGCAGCATCCTCGTCTTCATCCCGATGATGGGCGAGTACGTCATCCCGGCGATCCTGGGCTACGGCCAGTTCTACATGATGGGCAACGCCCTCGTCAGCTCCTTCCTCGAGGCCCGCAACTGGCCGGCGGGCTCCGCCCGGGCGGTCGGGCTCATCGCGGTCATGCTCGTCACGGTCACGTTCTACCTGTGGTTCGTGAACCGTGGCCGGCGGACCCGCGAGACGAGCGTCTTGTGACCGCCCCGGCTGTCCCGGTGGTCGGACCGCGAACGGCGAACGGCGGCGCACCGCGACGGGCGATCGACCGGGGAAGCGGCTTTATCGAGCGCTACTTCCGCATCCACACCAGCCTCGTCTACGCCTTCCTCTATCTCCCGATCGTCGTCGTCATCGTCTTCGCCTTCAACGCCACCGACACCCGGGTGACGCTGTGGCGAGGCTTCTCGCCGAAATGGTTCGGGATCGCGCTGAACGATCCACTCGTCCAGAAGTACGTCCTCAACAGCTTCATCGTGGCCATCCCGAATGCGATCTTCGCGACCCTCTTCGGGACGATGGCGGCGCTTGGTCTGCAGCGCGTCGGCAAGCGCGTCCGGCTGGCCTTCGACGCCCTGACCTACGTCTCGGTGATCGTGCCCGAGATCGTCATCGCCCTCGCCACGCTCGTCCTGTTCGCCACGAGCTTCGACGCGATCGAGGCCGTCTTCGGCGTGACCCGGCCGGGCTTCGGCTTCCACACGATCATCGCCGCCCACATGCTCTTCAACATCAGCCTGGTCCTGCTGCTCGTCCGGGCCCGCCTGTCGACGATGGACCGGACCCACGTCGAGGCCTCCTATGACCTCTTCGCCCCGCCCTGGCCGACCTTCCGCCAGATCACCCTGCCGCAGCTCCTGCCGGCGATCATGGCCGGGTTCCTGCTCTCGTTCACGTTCAGCTTCGACGACTACGTGATCACGACGTTCACGAGCGGGCCGGGCTCAACGACCATCCCGCTCTACATCTTCGGCGCGATCAAGAAGGGGGTCACGCCCGAGACGAACGCCGTGGCCACGATGATGCTCGCCTTCACGCTGGCGATGCTTGCCGTGGGCCAATGGCTCCTTGGACGCCAGTCCCGGCGTCGTGGTGGCGGCGCGTCGATGACGGGGATCATCGTCGAGCAGACGTAAGGTCGCGGCATCGCCGCATCGCCGCATCGCCCCATTGCGGCAGCTACACTCCGGCGGCGTGCCCAACCCCGTCATCGCCACACGCCGCCTCGACGCCAGCGGCCTGCTCCGGCCGCGCTTCACCACCCCGGAGGACGTCGTCCGCCGATTCGGCGCGGTCCAGTCGCAGGACTATCCGGGCGCGTCGTGGGGCATCGGCCAGCGCCTCGGATCGGCTGCCCGCCAGGCCGACATCGATGCCGCCCTCGACGAGGGTCGAATCGTCCGGACCCACGCCCTGCGCCCGACCTGGCACTTCCTGCACCCGGCCGACATCGGCTGGATCCTCAGGCTGACGAGCCCGCGCGTCGAGAAGCTCAACGCCCAGTACTACCGCCGGACCGAGCTCGACGAGGCCACCCTGGGACGGAGTGTCGAGGTCATGGCCCAGGCGCTTGAAGGCGGACAACATCTGACCCGGTCCGAGCTGTCGGCAGCGATGGTCGCCGCCGGGATCGACACCCGGGGCCAGCGTCTGAGCCTGCTTGTCATGCATGCCGAGCTCGAGGGCGTCATCTGCAGCGGCCCGCGGCGCGGACGGCAGTTCACCTACGCCCGGCTGGACAGCTGGGTTCCGCCAGCCCCGGACGCGCCGGCGGACCGCGCCGCGGCGCTTGCCGAACTGACTCGCCGGTACTTCACCTCGCACGGCCCGGCGGAGCCGCGCGACTTCGCCTGGTGGTCCGGGCTGGCGATCGCCGACGCGAAGGCCGGTCTGGCGAACGCCGGAACCTCGTCTCCGAACGAATCGACGGCACCGAGTGGTGGTGGGCGCCGCCACCCGGCGGCGAACCCGCGCTCCCGGCGGCCGGGCCGCTGGTCCAGCTGCTCCCGAACTATGACGAGTACCTCGGCTCGTACCGGGACCATGGACCGACGTTCGATTCCTCAATGCTCGGGGCGCGCTGGGTCGAGGCGGCGTTCGCGGCCCATCTCGTGGTCCGCGACGGGATGGCGATCGGCGGCTGGAAGCGAGAGGTGACGGGGCGCGACGTCGTGGTCCGGCCCGACCTCCTCACCGCCCTCGATCCGGCGGAGCGCCTGGCCCTCGAGAGCGCGGCCGCGGCCTACGGGCGGTTCCTGGACCTTCCGGCGCAGGTCGACTGGGGCGACGACGGCTGAGGCCCCTCGACCAGCCTGGTGCGATCGCGTGGTCGCCTCCCGCTCCGACCTCATGCATTTGGCTCATGAGAATCGTGCTACACGAGCATGGCCCACGGCGATACCGGAAGATCAAGAGCGTCGCGAGGCGTCGGCCGAGCGTGGTCGTGCCTCGAACGATGAGCCACGCTCATGCGGCGGCACAACGTTCTCGGTCAGGAACCTCTTCCGTGCCGGGGGCCGCGAGGCTGCCTCGACAGATCAGCCGGCCCGGACCGGCTCCGGCTGCCTGATGCCGGCGTCGTCGGCGAGGGCCGCCGCAACCCCGGTTCGCTCCCACGGCAGGTCAAGGTCGGGCCGGCCGAAGTGGCCGTACGCGGCGGTCTGGCGGTAGATCGGGCGACGCAGGTCGAGGGCGCTGATGATCGCCGCCGGTCGGAGATCGAAATGGCGCTCGATGAGGCCCAGGATCCGATCGTCGGGAAGGACTCCCGTTCCGAACGTCTCGATCGAGATCGACAGCGGCCGGGCGACACCGATGGCGTAGGAGAGCTCGATCTCGAAGCGGTCCGCGAGCCCCGCCGCGACGACGTTCTTGGCCACCCAGCGAGCGGCGTACGCGGCGCTTCGATCGACCTTGGACGGGTCCTTGCCCGAGAAGCAGCCGCCGCCATGGCGAGCCATGCCACCGTAGCTGTCGACGATGATCTTGCGGCCGGTCAGGCCGGCATCGCCCATTGGCCCGCCGATGACGAAGCGACCCGTCGGGTTGACGTGGATCGTCGGCTCGATGACCCGGAGGCTGCGCGGGATGACGTCGTGGACGACCGCCTCGATGACGTCGTCGCGGAGGCGCTCGGTGGCGACCCCGTCGTCGTGCTGGGCGGCGACGACGACCGTCCGGACGGCCCTGGGCACGCCGCGCTCGTAGCCGACCGTGACCTGCGTCTTGCCGTCGGGCCGGAGGTACGCGAGCATCCCCTCCTTGCGAACCTCCGCCAGCCGCCGGGCGAGGCGGTGGGCCAGGGCGATCGGCATCGGCATCAGCTCGGGAGTCTCGCGGCAGGCGAAGCCGAACATCATCCCCTGGTCGCCGGCTCCCTGGTCGTGGACATCGCCGTGGCCGCGCGTCTCGAGCGACTCGTCGACGCCGCGCTTGATGTCGGGCGACTGCTCGTGGACGCTGACGATCGTGCCGCAGGTCCGGTAGTCGAAGCCGTAGCGGGCGTCGGTGTAGCCGATCTCGCGGACGGTCTCCCGGACGATCGCCTGGAAGTCGACGTAGGTCGAGGTCGTGATCTCGCCCAGGACGTAGACGGTGCCGGTCGTGGTCGCCGTCTCGCAGGCCACGCGGGCGTTCGGATCGTCGCGCAGGATCGCGTCCAGGATCGCGTCGCTGATCTGATCGCACATCTTGTCCGGGTGACCCTCGGTCACCGATTCGGACGTGAAGAGGTAGTGCGGCGCGTCGACGATGCTGGTCATGCGGCCCTCGCTGCGGACGCGGCCGAGGGTATCACGGGCCGGTCGTCCTTCAGCTCGGCGCCGCGGCCGCCGATCCAGGCACGACGGGTCGCGACCGGCGACCCAGCGCCCGCGCCGCGCGGATTCCGTTCCTTCGGCACTCGTCATCGACGCCGGTTGCGCGTTCCATGGTGGGGAAGGAGCGAGCCATGACCCAGATGATCGTGCGTGAACGCGTTCCGGACGAGGTCGAGGCGTTGCCCGATGAGCTCGGCGAGCCCGGCCTGATCCTCGGTCGGCCGGTCGAGGATCGGGCATTCGAGGCGGTCGAGGCGAGCGTCGGGCTTGCGGCCGGCATCGCGATCGGCTCCGCGCTCGGGGGTCCGATCGGCGCCGCCGTCGGGGGCCTGGTGGGGGCGGCCGGCGGCCTCGCCGCGGGCGAGGCTCTCGAGCGAGCGGAGGGCCGCGCCGCAATCACGACCAACGCCGCGGGGTCCGACCTGCCCGAGCGCAGCTGAGAGGCCGATCTCCTCGCGGTCCCCCCGGTCGATCGACGATCGCGCGCCGGCGCGGGCGAGCCGCCGATAGACTGCGGCGATGGCGGCGACGAGCGTCGAGCGAGCGAGGGCGATGGACGTCGCCGACCCGCTCGCCCCGTTCCGCGCGCGATTCGCAGTTCCGGATCCGGGGCTCGTCTACCTCGACGGCAACTCGCTGGGGCGGCCGCCGCTGGCGGCCATCGAGGT